>Ga0210057_1000504_pt1 | contig 64029 bp, 66 predicted proteins | sample CryGeyCG2114_010_2_FD_183968 | JGI IMG/M metagenome (GOLD analysis project Ga0210057, IMG submission 183968) | Groundwater microbial communities from aquifer - Crystal Geyser CG10_big_fil_rev_8/21/14_0.10 (SPAdes) (version 2) | ecosystem: Environmental > Aquatic > Deep subsurface > Groundwater ...
ATCCTTTTACTTTCTCGTATTGTTGTTGAAGAATTAATTGATCAAATGTAATTTAAATCACCTCATGCAAAAAGAAAGCGTTTATCTCTATAAAACTTGTGAATTAGGGGGGTTAATCAAAACTCTCTATAGAAGTAAACATTCAATATTTATATAGTTTACTACGTCCAAGAGCGCTGGAAAAATTGAAACTAACAATCTTCAATTACACTGTTCACGGAAGAATTGATTACATTTGTTGAACTTTAGTCTTCGGATTAGAGGAATACTTGTGCTAAGATACTTCGGACGTGGGCAGTAATTTATTCTTTATATGCCTAATTATACCCTAAACCTTATAAATATCTTCTATAAAATACATATCAGAGGTGGCATTACATAAAATGGACACCTCCAAACTGCAACAGGAACTTTTCCATCACGGCTATCAAATTCTGGAAAAGATTGGTGAAGGCGGTTCTAGGGTTGTATTTTTAGCAAGAAAAGATTTAGTGGATGATCCTGTCGTTGTCAAAGTTTTCAAGCAGAATGATGTTCATGAACGTATTACTGATAAGAGAAATAAAGTTTCTTTGGAAGGGATGCTAAGGGGTGAGCTAGAAGTTATCAGAAGATTAAATCATCCTAATTTAGTAAGATGTCTACTAAATGTGAGAAAAGATTGAATAAGAGTAGACTGGGAGAACAGAATTTAATTATTTTAAACCATTCCAAAATGGAGAAGTAGGTGTCTTTTTTTCAACACCACTAATCCACTTAGCTAAAACATTTATTTTTCTCTGTAGCCATTTTTTATCTTTATTCTTTGAATTTTCCCAAAGATATTCCATATAATCGCCCAAAGAGGCGGGATAATTAATGAAGTCTTGGTTTAGATTGTCAAATAAATATGGTTCTCCTCTTTTATTGCATTGTCCTCCTATTGAAATATGGGATATATACCAACCACTATCATTCTTTTCAACCTCATAAGTATCATAACCACCAAAAATTTTCCTTTCACTTGCACTTTTTCTCCCAAAACGTCTTCTGTAAATACGCATTTCCATGATTCTTATAAAAGTCAGAACCTTTTATAATCTTTGTGCAAAATTTCCTAAAGATAAGGATGAAAACACTACCTCTTGATGAAAAGAAAATATTATATATGGTTTGCCAATATCTGATTACACTGTTCACGGAAGAATTGATTACATTTGTTGAACTTTAGTCTTCGGATTAGAGGAATACTTGTGCTAAGATACTTCGGACGTGGACAGTACCTTATTTCTTGAGATTCATATTAGCAATCAACCCCACAATCTTTATATATGACAAAACTTTCTCTTTGAGTATGGGTAAAAGAGGACAAGCAGCAGGTACAGCAGTTTTGCTAGCTATTGTCGCAGCTCTGATTATCATGTTCATAATCCTGATTCCTCCTCAAGAAAGAGCAGAACTTCTTGGAGAAGATTTGGATGATGGGGATTCAACGGGGGATATAGATAACACGATTACTCAAAAAACTTTGTTGACTGTATCTCCTGGAAGAGTAGATTATCTCGCCCAAAAGGAGATCGAACATCCTTTACCTGTGGTGAATATTTATACCAAGACCGAAGCAAAAACTTTGGCTGAGAAAAATATTGCTTATGTTAAAAGAGGGATTTTCTCTGAACAGACAAGCGAACTTAAATTTTATATCTCAGACTTAGAGAACACTGAAAACGCCTTGTTAAGCTTGGGTGTTCTTGAAAATCCTACCGGAAGGCTAATCATTACTTTGAATGGCGATGAAATTTTCAATGCAGAAGTGGGCGTGGGAAATCTCCAACCGATTAAGCTGCCAAGTAACACGCTGCAGGAAAATAATATTTTAACATTTGCGGTTTCTTCTCCTGGACTGGCGTTCTGGGCTACAAATGATATGTCTTTACAGAAGATTAAAGTTATTGCTGATGTCACAAGTTTAGAGGCGCAAAGTTCAAACAATATCTTTTTGGTTTCAGAAACTGAAAAAAAGAATCTTGAAAAAGTCCTGCTTAAATTTCAGCCAAGCTGTAATTATGCTGAAGTTGGAAAATTAACAGTTTCAGTTAACGGGAGGATAGTTTATTCAGCCATTCCTGACTGTGAACTGCAGATGGCGCCTCTTGAAATTTCTCCTGAAAACTTAAATCAGGGAGAAAACGAGATAGTCTTCCATACGGTTAAGGGCGCATATCTACTGACGCATGTTGTTGTTGAATCCAAATTAAGGGAAGTAGATTTCCCAGCATATTATTTTGATTTATCATACGAGCAATATCAGGCTATCAAGGATAATCAGAGAAGGGTTAAGGTTACTTTGGCATTTGTAGATGTTGTAGCCAGCAAATCTGGGAACTTAGAATTCAATGGGCATATCAATTATTTTGATACTAAAGAATTGTCTTATACTTTTGACCTGAGCAAAGATGTTGTCCAAGGAGCTAATGCAATTAAGATTAAGCCGAAAAAAACTATCGACGTAAGAGAGCTTAAAGTTGAATTAGTGAAGTGATTTCTTAGCAGTATTCATAAAATGTTTTTTTGGTAGTTAGGTGGGCATAATATAGGATATAACTCCGCGTAACATTTTTATATGTCTGTTGATTCATAGTTTACAGAAAAAAGAGGTAATTGCTAGATGATGGTAGATAAAAAAGGAAGGATAAGCGGCTTATTACAATTCTTTCCGTTTTTACTTGCTCCAACAGACGCTATGGATGATCATGAGGAAGAATCTTCTTCCGGATCGGGAGCTGATTTTGGCGGTAATAAAGGCTTAATCTTATTCATATTAGCAACTCTTTTCTTTATTATAGCGCAAATAATCGGCTTTAATAGTTTTTACGTATATGCTTCATTCTTGTTAATGATCTACACTTCAGTATTTATTCTTGGAGGTAATGGGCTGTTTTTTGTTATTGCTTTTTCTATTTGGTATATATTCTCCGGAGCTTATGATTTTGGAACACTTAAAGTATGGGTTCTACCTATAGTTTTAAGTTCGGCAGCAGCGCATGGGGTAATCACATCTATATCCGGCAAAGGAAAATTTATCCCTCAGGCAGAACAGGAAATTCTCTGGGGTCTGCTGCCTATAACTATATTCATTCTTGACGTTGGTCTGGTAAATTGGGTCTTAGGAGACAATAATTATGTTCTTCCTGAAGTGGTCCGTCTTATACTTGCATGGGTTCCTTTCTGGTCCTATGTAGGGATAGCTTTTATGATTAAGGGAGGGGAACGCGGATTCCTGAAGACAGGCGCAATAGTCCTTAGTGTGATTTATGTTGCCGGAGTTATCTTGCTTGTTCCTGGCACAGTGGAAGGTTCAACATTTATTCCCAGCGCTGAAGAATTAGCTCAAGTAAAACAGCAGAGCCAACAAGGAGTCAATCCTTTCCTGATCAACGTTAAATGCGCTTTCAGTGAACCCACCAATATGCCGGTATGTGTAAAACGCAAGTCAAATGATGCCAGATATAAGAAGATTTGTCAGGAATCAGGCATAACTGATAAAGCTCAGCTGGAAGCATGTATTCTGGAAGAAGAGAGGAAGGAGAAGGAAGTAGGTTCCGTTCAGGGAGTGGCAAGTACCATAGTTACAGAAGCCACGGAAGTTGATTTTAAAGAAGTTGATGAGGAAGATTTTCCAAGAAGAAGTTTTCAGCCTAGAGATATCTACCCAATCATTTTAGATGTTGAAAATCCGCGCAGGGAAGAATTGAGAATGGGAATAGGATGTATTTTTAAGAAAGGCAAGGAAAATATTTCTGGCGAGGTTTCAATTGAAGGTAAAAAGGAAGACAACTTTATAGTCCTAGAAACAGGGAAAAAAACCACGATTGAATGTACTCCAAGCCAAGATTTAGACGGAACTTATGATCTAGAGTATTCTGCAGCTTTACTGGGTGTAAATACGCCTTCATATCTGAAAAGAGCTTTCATACCAGAGATAGAAAGTTATCAGGCGCAACAAGACCTGAAAAAGGAAATTGAATCCATTGAATTTCCAAGAAACAGGGATGCGCTCTCACAAGCTCCAGAAGATTTTGCTCGTCTTAATTTTAAGTTTGGTTCTGGAACGGGAAGCAACCCGATAATTTCAGTAGATGAGGACGTAAGGTTCTCTTGGGGTGTGGAAAATCTAGCAAGAGGTAAGATACTGAGAATAAATGGTTACAGTTTTGATAGTTTGGTAGAAAGGGGGTTTAATATTGATGCTTCCAAAGTGGGTGATTCTGATTGTTTGCAGGGAGGAAATTTGCTGGTTCCTGCAAGCAAGATTACTGCGCTTAAAAGCTGCTGGCTGCAAATTCCGGCGGATTTGAAAGGCATAGAAGATTACAGGGTGCAGACTTTTGCAGCCTCATTCAATTACGACTATGAGATGACTCACACTATCAGAAATATCAGAGTTGAAGCTTCAAGCCAACAAAGTCAACAAGTACAAACAGAGGGAGTATTGGTATCATGAAAAAATACCTTTCGAGCTTAGCAGTAATATTTTTAGCTGTTTTTCTATTGTCGTGTCAAAGTGAAACAGGTTCTTCCGGAGAAGTTAACTATAAAGCTGGTGTTAAGGAAGTAAATCTAGAATTCTTTGGGGATAAAATTGTATATCAGGAAAGACCTCTTAACTTATTTATGCGTCTCAATAATAACTTAGCTTATAACGCTGACGAAGTTAAGGTTTCTGTTGTAGGTCTAGATGAAGCTTACGTAGAACTTTCTAATCGTGAGGAAGTTATAGGTTCAATGGAAGGGCAAAGTGTCTTTAATCCCGAAGGCGAGATAAGGAATGTTGAATTTTCCGGCGGAATTAAAAGATTGCCATTGGGCGCGTCAGAGATAAGACAGAATTATTTCATTTATGTTGATTATTTTTCCAAGATGGATTTTAATCCTACCATCTGTATCAGCCCTGTATTATATGGGATTGAAGACGGGGGATGTAAAAGAAGTGATGGCAGAAGCCAAAGACTTTCTTATTCTGGACAAGGAGCACCGTTAGCAGTTACAGAGATGGAAGTTATTTCTGGAAATAATTTGGTAGAATTAAGACTGAAACTTAGAAACCAGGGGAAAGGGGAAGTTAAAGATGTAATAATAAGTCAAGCAGGTATTGGCGGCAAGGAAATGAAATGCCAATTTAGAAATAGTGACGGAGAATCTTTCACTTTCACGAAAGACCTGAGAGAGGCAGAACTTATTTGCGAAGCCCTTGTCGGGAGACCGTCAACTTACGAGACTCCAGTATATATAGAATTTTTATATAAGTACAGATTGAAATTAAAACAGCAGCTTGAAATCAGAAGATAGGGGGTAAAAATGGGGTGGAAAATACTTGTTGTGTTATTTATGCTTAGCGTCAGCTTGGTTTCTGGGGAATTATTTTTTTTCTATGATGCGGATGCGTATACAGTAAAGAAAATTTTCAATCCATACCTGCATGAAGCAGTTTTTTCTCCTTTGTATGGCTTGCAATTAGACGCTGCAGGGAACGAAGAAAATGCTCAAAAAGAAATCGTAGAAATAATCATCACCGAAAAAGGCTTCAAACCCGAGAAAGTTGAAGTAAAAGTAAATCAGACGGTTGTCTGGAAAAACGAACGTGAAAAACTTCCCGTCTTGATAATGGGGATGAGGGAGATTTCAGGAATGAAGCAGCATATTAAACTGAGTGATAGTTTTAACTATTCTTTCTCAAAACCAGGCAAATACTTCTATGTTGACGGCATTATCCTTGGATATAAAGGAGAGATAGTTGTTGTGCGTTAAGTTCACAACTAATTTAAACAAGTTCTTCAGAGTGAATAATATGGAAATAGCAATCTTAGGCGGCGGGAGCTGGGGGACTGCGCTTGCGGTCCATCTGGCTAAGAAAAATCATTCGATTAAAGTATGGGAATTCTTTGCTGAACAGGCAAAAGAAATGCAGGAAAATAGAGAATGTAAATTATTGCCCGATGCAAAACTTGCTGACAACATCTTCGTCTCCTCAAATATGGAAGAAGTTCTTTTAGGAAGCGAATTAGTCCTGATGGTTGTACCTTCTGATAAAGTGGAGGCGACTGTTGAGAAGGCCAGAGAGTTCCTTGCAAACCAACCATTAGTTATCTGTTCAAAGGGTTTTGCCGATGGACTAAAGTTTCTGAGTGAAGCTGTCAAAGACAAAGTGCAGGGGGAAGTTTATTGCTTATATGGCCCTACGCATGCGGAAGAAGTATGTAAAGGGATGTTTACCGGTATTGTTTTAGCGGGGGAAGATTCCGAAGAAAGGCAGAAAATTCAGGAAGCTTTCAAGTCTGCAGATCTGAAAGTAGATGTTACTGAAGATTTAATCGGTGCGCAGGTCTGTTCAGCTCTGAAAAATGTATTAGCGGTCTTTACTGGAGTTGTTCATGGTAAAGGTCTGGGCGATAATGCTAAAGCATTTGTGATAACTAAGGGATTGGCAGAAATAAAATTAATCGGTTTAAGACTTGGAGCTAAAGAAGAAACTTTTGACGGTCTAGCAGGGTTAGGTGATGTAATCGTAACCTGTACCAGCAAGCATTCACGCAACAGATACGTGGGGGAACAAGTAGGTAAGGGAAGAAAATTAGATGATGTCATCAACGAGATGCATATGGTTGCAGAAGGGATAACTGCAGTTAAAAAAGCTGTTGGATTTAAAGAAAAATTAGGACTGAAACTGCCTCTTGTTCAAGGATTACATGACGTCTTGTTTGATGGAAAGGATGTAGAAAAAGTTTTAGAAAATCTTTAAGCAAGAGCTTCTTCCAATTTCTTCTCGTCAAAACCTATGATGATTTTTCCGTCAATGTCAATTACGGGAACGGCTAATTGACCAGATTTCTGGATCAGTTCGTCCCTGAAAGTTTTATTCTGGCTTTCTGCAACATCACGATCTTCATAAGAAATCTTTTTCTTTTTAAGCCACTCTTTCAATTTCTGGCACCATTTGCAGGTGGGCGTTGTATAAATTTTAATTTCCATCGATTATCTCTTCATTATTGTGATAATTTATCTGATTAACCTTGCCCTTTTTAACGTTTTTGTTTAATAGCTCGTATAGATCAGATATTTTTTGTTTTAAATTATTCTTTTCTTTAATAATTTTGGTTCTCATTTTTTCGTGGTCTATCTTAACAATATCTCCTTGGTTGAGAGGTTCCCAAAAAATTCCTGGGATGGTGCCAAATTGTTCAGAACTTACTACTAACATATCTTTGGTTCTTCCTATGCTCATCTGGTAATATCTTAGGAACTTATTTTTTCTCATCGCTACTATGGTTGACTTTTTGGTGGAAAGAATAATGTTAGTTCCCTTTAATTTTTTATATCTCTTAAAATTTTTCCTGATGGCTTTTGTGATGTTATTGCTTTTCAGATCAGTCAGGATAGAATAGAATAACTTTTCAGAGTCAGTATCTCCTTTGGCTTCAAATTTTTTATCGTAGTAGATATCTTCCTCTATAAATCCATTGTGGCAGAAGATAAAACTTTCTCCTTTCTCTTTATCAAACCTGAACGGGTGGGTGTTATGTATGGAAGTTTCACTGCCCATCTTATACCTGGTGTGGATCATAAAAAGATTGGTCTTAATATTTCTGAGTTCTTCTACTTCGGGATCTTCATAGATTGCTTTAGTTGATTTTTTAATGACCCATTCTCCATTCTCATCAAAATATGCAGCTCCCCAGCCGTCACCGTGTCTCCAGGAACCCCGGCCTTGTTTCTCATTTAATTCATGTATAGAATTCTCATCTTTGGCCATCAAGATGGTACCATCTATTAAAGGACTTGGGGTTACATTTCCTATGGAAATTAACATTCGACACATTTACTATTCCCTATTATACTCCGACTTTTGTCTTAAACTTTCTATTCCTTGTCGATGTCTTTCCCAGACAAATAAGTTTGCCTGAGCAGCTTCCTGCGGAGTGTAACGGAGCTTGTGTTCTCCTAAGTGGTCAAGCATCTGTGAAGCGACGTTTTCTCCCGAATCAATAATCTCTCTGATTGGATTCAGGTAATGTTGCTGACCTTTTGCTTCCAAATACACTCTAGCAAAACTTTCTATGCTGTTAAGATATGTTCTAACTTCTTCACTTTCAATGCCTAATTCTGTATATTTATATAAGGTTTCTTTGTTAGGAAGCATAACTTCATCTTCTGCAAACTTGTATGTGTCGTTCTCTTCTGCTATGTAAACTGGGATATCGTTTTCAAGAACTCTGCTAACATAGCCGAGCACTAGAGCTGTCTGTCCCATTAAAATGTCTGCTGGTGTGGAATCGTTAAACCTTAGTTCAAAAGTTCCGTTTCCTACATCAGGTCTGTAACGCACTTCTGAATAACCAGTGTTATGTGGTTTGAAATATTTGCCAAAAGTGTAGTCTTCCGGAATGTTTGGTGATCTCCACATGTTGGCATCAAATTCTCTCTTCCAGCTGTCGTATCTTTTTCTGTCTCTGGCAAGAAGTTCCTCGATTGATCCTATATATCCTTTTTCTTCTGGTATATCATGAAAAAGTCCGTCTTTTGAATCTGCAAATAATTTGTATCTGTGGCAGTTCTCACTGTTCATACCTTCGTCTGAAATAGAAGAAGTTGATGTTAAAGCGATGGTTGGAACTAAAGATAATAATAGATTATACTGGTTGGCAAGTCTTGGTTTATACTGATCAATATGTATGTGTACACCGGATATTTTTGTCAATCTTTTAGCCATCTCTTCCCCAAAGATAACTTTGTAACCGGTCAATCTGTTCTGGATGTGTTCATCTTGGTTTATTGTACTTTTTCCTGCTCCGGTTTCGCTTATAGGAATGGATATTACCTCTAAGAGGGGGGAGATGCTATCGCTGACTTCTTCGGCTTCTAAGATGTCTTTACATAGATCGTCAAGTGAAACTCTCGGCGGGGAGTTATATTCTATCTGGACCAGAGAAGCTTCACTAACAAGCGGATTCTTAGATTCAATATTGGAGGGGTGGTCGAGAAATGAATCTGCTAGGTTTGCTACAGTACCATCTAAACGATGCAATATTCTTTCGTATTCCACTGCTATCTTCAACGGTTTCATTGTTAAAAAGAAGCACTTCTAGTGCTGCCTCGTTTATTTATTTTTTGTAAGGGTGGAACTAATATTTAAATATTTCGTGTTTTTATTTGTTAATTTGAGCTTTATTTGAGCTTTTGAAGCAATTTATCAAAATCTATTCTGTTTTGGAGAGCATTTTCTCATGTTTTAAGAAAAAATAAGCAAAAAATGCCTTCTAATTCTAGAGAGAATAGAATTTTAACCTCTAATTGTTAAGAAATACAATCATACGATGGTCCCGATGTTTCTTGGTTTCCAGCGATTCAAAACATTCCTTCAGAGTTTCTTCAGGAATAGAAAGAGTTCCCAATGCCGGATCGACAATCTGGAAGGTTCTATTTGTATGTTCATACACGACAATATAATTTGAGGTATTTCTTTTAGTATCACGTATAGACTTGACATTTAACCTTAATAAGATGATACTGCCTCTTTGTAATTCTTTTTTAATATCGTCTATAGTTATTTTTTTTTCTTCTATCTCTAATCCTAATTCCTTAGACTTATCCTGATGCAAACCAGATGAAAAAGAAGCTTCTCTAATGTCTTTCTTAGTATATCTGTAAAATCTGTAGTCAGGGAAATAATAATCTCTGTCCTCCAGCACAATTTTAGGTTTCAATCCCTGCTTTTTTGCATAGTTGGCCAAAGCATAGATGGATGATCCTCTCGTGGGAAGATTTACAGTTTCTCTCCATATTTCAAATTCTTTCTCTTTTGATAGTCTTATTTCCGGCTTTAAGTGGTGGATTATTGTAAGAAGAGAAGATGCGGCAGTGGTAAATTCTGTAGTTTGAAGATAAGGTTCCATTATTGTTCCGATGTTGAGGTTTATATTAAAATTTTTCCAAATAAAAACCAACAACTTTTTAAATAAACCCCCATATTAAGCACAAATTAAGGGTATCTTATCTAAAAATCCGGGCTAAGGAATACAAATGGGAAAAAACGCTAAAAATAAAGTAAGCAGAATAAAAGTAAAAAAGAAATTATGGTGTAAAATTAACGCTCCAAAGTTATTTGGCCAGATGGAAATAGGCGAATCTTACTTGTCTTCTCCAGAAAGCGCAGTTGGAAGGCTCATGAAAGTCAATCTTAAGGACCTAACTGGGAATATTAAAGATCAAAAAGTATATGTCAGTTTTAGGATTGACAGAGCTGATGGAAGTACATTAAACACTTCTGTAATAGGTTGTGAACTGACACCTACTTCTGTTAAAAGATCCGTTCGCAAAAATACTGATAAAATAGACGATTGCTTCATTGCTAAAACAAAATCGGGCGAAGAGGTAATAATTAAAAGTTTAGTAGTTACTTCTTTTAAAACCCAAAGATCTCTAAAAAAACAAATTAGGCAGCAGTTAAAATCCATAATCAGTGAAGAATCATCCAAAAGTGATTTTAGCACATTCATGAGTAATTTGGTGAACAGGAGAATCCAAAATGGAGCAAAAAAAATTATCCATAAGATTTATCCAGTTAAAGAAGTTGCTTTAAGGAAAGTAATCTTGAAAAGCAAAAAAAATGATTCTGCTTCAGAAAGTAAAGTGGCTGGGCAGGAAACAGCTTCACAGGCAGAAACAGCAGCAGCTTAGACGCGCCGAGATTTGGAGAATGTCAAATTTCATGCGTAATCAAAATTGGGATTATATTCCTTTTTTAACATTTTTATATTCATGAAATTCTTAACTTTCACAGACCTACACGAGGACAAAACAATCCTTAAAGAGCTGGTAAAACGTGCTTCTAAAGAAGATATAGATTTTGTTATATGCTGCGGGGACATATCTTCATTCGGCAGAGGGTTAAGATATAACCTTACAAAACTAAATTCTATAGGGAAGAAAATCTACTTAATCCCCGGAAACCATGAGGAAGGAAGAGACGAACTTGTCAACGTTGTAAGAGACCTGCCAAACTGTATAAATTTTGATAGAAAAGCAATAAAGATCGGCGATTATATCTTTCTTGGATATGGGGGAGATGGGTTTAGCATGCAGGATGAGAAATTCAGGAAAATTTCCAGAGAATGGTACGGGAAATATAAGGATGTAAAGATGATACTTGTCACCCATGGGCCTCCATATGGAACTGAGTTAGACAAGATTGGAGAAAGACACGTTGGCAACAAGGATTATAGGAAATTTATTGAAAGAATCAAACCAAAAGTTGCCATCTCCGGCCATCTTCATGAAACCGTCGGAAAGAGCGATAAGATCGGTGAAACTAAATTGATCAATCCTGGTTGGGAAGGGATGGTCGTTGAATTGAGATAAGGCTTATTCTTTATAGAAATTATTATAAATAAAAAATCACTTCTAAAGTCTATGGGGCTATTTGACTGGTTTAAAGAGTGGCGTCACGAGAGACGTAGGAAAAGAGAACTTGCAGCCGTTGATCATCTGAGGAGGGAACTTGAAGCAGAGATGAAAAGGTTCCAAAAATTGGATGCTGTGGTGAGTGATATTGAAACGGAGTTGAACAAAGGAAATTTTGATGAGGCCAGAAAATTGGTCCCAGATTTAGTAAGGATGATGAAAGAGAAAAGAATTCTTGACAAAGCTGAGATGCTTGATTTTAAAAAACTTAAAAGAACTATGTTAAGCGATTTAAGAGATCAGTTGAAAGGCGTTAGATAGAATCAATAAAAACTTTTTTTGTTTTTATTCCCAACCCTTTTTCTTTTGTGTTTATCTCGACAGCAGACATGAGCGCTTCACCGATAGCAACTAATTCATTTTTTAGAGTCATCACGGCAATAGTTTCTCCCTTGCGAAAGTTTTCCAATTTGCTAATGCCGGGTATCCCTACGTCTCGTCCATGGGAAACACTCTCAATAGTGGTGTCAAAAATCCAGCATTTGGCGATATGCCTTAATGCATTCTCAATAGGCTGAATACAATACATCAGGAATTTAGAATTGTTCTCTTCTTTATGGAAGTGGTATGCATCTTGAAGATTGTTTAGCGTTACTAAGTTATCCTGCTCTGTAAAAGGACCAGCCTGAGTTCTTCTAAGTTCTGCCATATGCGCTCCTACTTCCAGAACTTTTCCTAAGTCGTGACAGAGTTTTCTGATATAAGTCCCTGCTTGGCATTTGACTCTGAACAGAATATCCTGCTTATTTATTTCCAAAATTTCAAATTCGTAAATCTCCCTAGTTCTTAACTCTCTCTTTACAGCGCTTTTTATCGGAGGCAGCTGTTGGATCTTTCCAATAAATTGTTTAGTCGTTTCCCTAATTTTTTCTTCACCAACTTCTTTATGCAGATGCATAAGACAAACATACTCCTTTGGAGCTGTGAGAAGAAACTGAGTTATCCTGGTAGCTCTACCTAACGCAATCGGTTGTACTCCTGTTACTGCCGGATCTAAAGTTCCTGAATGTCCTGCTTTCTTGATCTTAAGAATTTTTTTAACGTAATCAGAAGTTTGGTGGCTCGTCGGACCTTTTGGCTTATCAATATTAACAATTCCATATTCTATCAGTTCATCAGTAGTTCTTTCTTCAGGGAATTTTCCAAATTCACCCTCCGCTTCCTTTTTGATAAAGATTGGTTTTTTCATTTGGTCTGTAATCTGATTGTATTTATTTAAAGATTACTAAAGGAACTAAATTTTTATAATCTGCTTTTAATTTGCTTTGAGAATGGCTGATGAAAAATTTATTAAGAAAATCCTGGGAGAAGATGACAGTTTTGATGAAGAGAAGTACGATTTAAACAGGGTTCAACCGAACGATGTTGATATCCCTCCTTTAATGTCTGTAGAAACGTATGCGGCAATATTTGGAGTGCCACATGAAGTTGGTAGAATTATTGCTGATGCCGTATCTTTTGGAAAAAATTATGTCTCAGAGTCTGGAAATAATGAATGGGCAGCAATGGAATATGGGAGTAATCACAACTTAGCTAAACTTTTGAACGCAATGCCTATAAGAGATGCGCCTGTGTTGCTGGTTAGTCCGCCAATGACTGGTAAAACATATGTTGGTTTAACGGTAAAGGGGTTAGACGTATTAGTTGAGCATTTCCCTTCTGATAATTATAGACGCAAACAAAAAGAATTGGCAATCAGAAATAATAGTTAAGCTTCTTGTTTTGATTCCTTGCCTTTAACTTCAGTTTTTGGAGTTTCTTCTTTCTTTTCTTCCTGAACTTCTTCTTTCACAGGCGCTTCCTTCTTACTTTTTTCTTTCTTAGGCGCCTTTTTCTCAAAACCAAACAATTCCGCTTTTACAACTCCTTCAGAATCCTTAGTTACATTTACTTTGATATGATGGGGAGGATTTCTGATGCCGTGTTTCCATAATTTTTCGTTAACTTCTTTACCTATCTTGATATTATCTGATTTCATATGTTTTGATAAGAATTGTCTTAAAGCTTTAACAGCCTTCTGAGTTTTCCTCCATCTGGGAACTTTCATGAATTCTTTTCTAAGAGGAACGTTATATGTTCTTTCAATTTCAGCTTTGTTAGTTTCTTTCTTAGCCATTTTATCTATGCCTTAGTTTTAGTCCTTCTCCAGGATCTTTTAACATCTGTATGTCTGGATGGATGAACTCTTCTTCCTTTACCATATATCTTGAAAACTGTCCAAAAAGGAGCCCATTTAGTCTGCTTACTAAGCTTAATCAACCTTTTCTTCTTTGATGGGTGTTTGTTTCGAGCCACAAACTTCTAAAAGTTTGAATCGTTAGAGCGACTTCGCTTACTACGTAAGCTTTAGTCACTTACTTATTCAAACTTACCTCCATTTGTCTCATACTTATTATTCGCCATTTTATTGTTTGGATAATTTATATTCCTGTTTTGATATCTGCACAGCAAGCTTATCTAAGAATGAAGTCCCTTTAGGAGTTAATACTCTTCCTTTATGCACTCCTTTCTCAACTTGCTTGACCAATTCTGATTTTTCTAATTGCTGTAGAATTTTCCTGATAATTGAACCTGATGCTCTATAAAAATGAGCGGGCTTGTGGCCTCTTCTTTTCTTACCACCAAACTTGTTCCTTAATTTTTGAGTTCCTACCGGACCTCTGTTAGCAATAGTCTGTAAGATAGCTGCAGACCTTGCATACCACCAGTCTTGACTGTCTGGCAGTCTTTCTTTGTTTTGTCCTGTCTTTACGAACTTAGACCATTCTGTAGGCTGGACCAATTTCTGTTTTTTCAGTTCTTCAGCAGCCTTCTTATTCAATTCATCGGTATTTACAGCAGTTATATGCGTCATCTCTTGCTCAGAGAAGGGTTTATTTATAAAGATTTTGTTTGTTTTGGCTCTGTAGAAAATGTCGTGAATTTCACCAGTGAATCAAATAGTATTCGTTAGACTACCAAAGGTGCTCGGCATAAAATTTACTTCAAACGAGCAGATGAACGAGACATTTTCTACAGAGCCGTTTGTTTTGTTTGCTGCAGAAAAGAAAGGTTTAAAAGTATAAAGTTTATCCTTTGTGGATAGAGGTGTCTGGATTGAATAAAAAGAGATTTTTGCTGATGTTTGTATTTATGTTCTTGATGGCAATCTCGTTTGTACAAGCTGCCAGTCTTATCGAGACCTTAGGAAACGTAGTTGAAAAAGTCTTGGATGTAGGAAGTTTAACATTTTTATTAGGCAGCAATGCTGAGAATCGGCTTGTTGGTTTTATGAGGATTGCCATTGCAATTGTAATTTTTTCTCTAATTTATATGGGTCTGTCTATGATTCCTAATATGTCTAGAAATATTACAATTACTGTCGCAATATTGTTGGCTATAATCTCCGCAGTATTCATGCCTAAAAATCTTTTACTTCTTTTTGGAGGGACATACTCCACGATATTTGCATTTATCATAATAGGAGCGCCTATTGCCGCCAGCTTATGGTTAGTTATAGGAACGCCAACGCCTTCAAGACCAGTAGCAGTTATCAAATTTTTTTGCGTATTATTTTTAATCTACTTAATTAATGAAATTGCCCACTGGGCCCAAAAGATAGGGAGTATAATACCATGACATTTGACGTTTTTGCCTCGGTTACAGAACAGATAGTTGAATGGGTGAGCTTTCTTTTATTTGCAATTTTAGTATACTATGGTTGGTTGATAATCAAAGGTGGAAGTGAAGGAAGTACTCATAGGGAGGCTTGGGGATTGGGTAAAGTGGGCTTTGATAAATTGAAAACTGTTGGCGGCAATGTTAAGGATAAATTTTCAGGGAAAACTAAGAGAGCTGCCAAAAGGGAAAAAACTAAGTTGTTAGATGAGTATATAGAAGAGAAAAAAGAATTAGAATTAATTGAAGATGCAATTCATAATGCTGAGGAATTTGATAATGATGTCAAGGAATTCACCCAAGGAAAATTAAACTTGAAAGATTTGAAAGATAGTTTCAAGAATCTTAAGAAAGCAGCGAGTGAGGCTGGTAATGAAACAAGCAGGTTATCAAGCAGGACTTTTAGACAGGAAAGACAATACACAACTTTACGTAAAGCTCTTGAAAAAGAAGAAATAAAAATTCCAGATGCAGAAAAACAGAAAATGGAAGTGTATGAACATGATTTACTTTACCAGCATAGGCTTGTTTTAGATTCAATGAAGAAAGTCGCAGCCAGCATTAACAAAATGGACACAGAACTTCAAAAAAATAAAGCTCAAATGGATGCACAGCAATTATCGACAGCATCTGCAGTTGTCCATAAAGAACTTGGGCAAGCATATGCCTCGCAAGAGCAGGCTTACAAAGAATGTGAGGGTTTAACAGCAATTTTCAGTAAATATTGGAAATAAACAATTCTACCACAAACCCAAAAATTTTATAAACGATTAAATTATTTCTCTACCATGAAAAAGAAGTGGTTGATGTTCAGTTTGCCTTTTCTATTAAGTTTACCTCTTGTGTCAGCAGGAATTACAGATACTATAAGTAGTGTTTTCAACAAGATTTTGTCAATAGGAACATTAAGTTTTCTGGGAGTTTCAGGAGTGGTACCTTTGACAAGGATCCTTATCGGAATTTTCGTTTTCACAGTTATCTTTGCTACCATTACTGCTTTGGGCGGTGGTGGAAAAGGAGATATGCCATTCAGCTTCTTCAACAGGGCCCAGGCAACGCTAATTGCGGCGATCATCGCCATCATTACAGCAGTATTTTTGCCTCCACAGGTTCTGTTAACGGCAGGAACTGGTTGGGCAACATTGATAGCTTTATTCCTGATCGGCGGCCCGGTAGTTGGATTAGCTTATCTGATGATAACATACCCTGGGAAAGATCAGGAAACAAAATCTACAGTTTTAGTTAAATTAGTCTTATGCATGTTATTATTTTGGATCTTGAGCGCAATGAAAAATGCGGCGGTGTTAGGATAAGATGGCTCCAGAAATATTTGCGCCAGTAATAGGAACTGTACAGGAATTTATCAATTGGTCCCTGACCATAGTCAGTCTCATGATTATTTGGTATGTAGTTAAATTTTTCATGGTAGCTCCTCCAACAGAAGAAGAGAAAAAGAAGAGTAAGGAAGAATGGGAGGAACAGGGAGCTAAAATGAGGGAATATTTTGGCGGAAAGATGAAAGAAAAAGAAGAAAAGGAGAAAGCAGCCAAAAAGCAAAAAGAAGAAAAATTAGAAGAATCCCAAAAGCTGAAAAAGAAAAAGGAAAAGAAGGAGAAAGTGCTCCCAGTTAATCAAAAATTGATTGATACTTTGGAAACTGCTGAAGACATAGCTATGCACTTAAGTAAAGGAGAAAGAAAATTAGCTAACAAAAAAATTAAAGAGTTAAATGAGCATCTGGACGATGCGAGAGGGCTGTTAAGGCTTCTAAGGAAAAAAAATCCCGATGATAAGGATAAACTTACAGCTGTCATTGAAGAGGTGCATGCCGCTCAGGTTAGTTTCTCAGAAGAGCTTGAAAAGCTGCCTAAGAAATTTTCATCAGATAAGAATGAGTGGAAAGGAGAAGTTTCTGAAGCGGTTGCTTCAATCAAGAATTTCAGAGCCAGTATAGGAACAATATTAGAAAAACTTGAAAAATTTCACAAATGAAACTAATTCTATAACCAAATTGACAAATTCAATTTTGGAACATTCTAAGAATATGAAATTAAACTATGAAAATTAGTGTTTTTATTCTACTTTAATCTTTTGACCAAGAGATTGCCCAGGCAGCCCTTTATCAGAAAATATAGCTCTCACGTTTCCTTTTCTGCCATGTAGAGCTGAAATTTTCCCTTTGATCTCTTTACCTGCTGGAGAAGTCCAAGTAACAATCTTACCAACTGTCTTCTCAGCTTCTTCAACAGCGTCAGCTACCTTAAGAATCATCTGTTTAGAGTTGACATGATGTCGTCCTTGCCTGAAATGCATCACTGTAGCTTCCATTTTAAGCTAGAAATGTGGGTGATTTATAAAGGTTATTATTAATTTTTTCCAAATAAGTTTTTTTGCCTTTTTTCATACGCTGAGTATACCACCATTCTCCACAGTGAAACAAAGATTTCACTGGGACGCCAATGAAGTCGTTGCTTCATTGAGCGTATTGAATGGTGGTTTGCAAAAGCAAACCACATACTTATTGGTGGTATACTGGCGCATGAAAATAAACGACGATTTCATTTCAGCACTAAAAATCAATCGTTGTTGATTTTTATGTGCTACCAGTCTATAGCGAAGCGGTGACTGGTAGTCCGCCAGTCCTATTTTGACAGTCTTTAGAAAACTGTTCTCTCCACTTTTTTATTCTTAATCTAGCTTTTTCTACATCTTTTCCTTTTAGGGTTCCAAAGAAATTTTGAATTTTAGTTCTTTTGGTTTTCATTTTTTAATTACTTCTCTCTATAAAATAACCTTCTTTAACTCTTCAATTTTTAAAAAATCTTTGTCTTTAGTCACTAAAACTCCATTATTTTCAATCGCTAAACTGGCAATTAGTAAATCTGCCAACGGCAGAGCTAGACCTTTTTTATCATATTTATGCTTTAGTGACACGAGTATTTTGGAAGTTTTGCTAGTGGTGTGCAGAACTACAAAATTATTGAGAAAGGAAATAACCTTTTCTTTGTTCTTAAGATTCTTATCTTTAATGCCCCAAAGAAACTCAAATTCGTTTACAAAACTGATTTTAGCAGGGGATGGATATGTTTTTGAAAGGTCTTCCAATCCTTTAATTGTGGTTTCTTTTTTTCTCTCTAGATCAATTAATATTGAGGTATCAAAAACTAGGCTCATTTTCTAAATCCATATTCCTTTCTAACATTCTTGATTGATGATTCTAATTCCTTTGCTTCAGAATCACTTAGGAGTTTTTCACCTTTAAGAATAGAATTCCAGAAGGCAGAGCTGTTTTTTTTATGCTCTTTCACTAAAGTTTTGAAAAAAATTCCTAATTTTACATTATTCTTGGCTGCAAAACTCTTAAATTCAGCCCATGTTTCACTGTCTACATCTTTGATAGTTTTAACTTCAGTCATGGGGTAATAAAGTATTACTTTTATTTAAATATTACTATCATTAAACACACAAATTCTTAAAAACAACAATTTATAAGATTCTCCCATGATAAAAGGCCAGGTAGTTTCGGGAGATTTTTCTAAGATAGTCATGAGGGTAAAAGCCGGCGAAAATGTTGAACTTGGTGAATTGGTTGTTATAGATAATCAAGACGAAAAATTCATCTTACAGGTATATGATTTGGTATATGGCAGCCAAATATCCCAGCAGAATCTGGAGATGGTTGCCGGGATGAATTTAGAAGAAGGAGAATTTTCAATCATGGATGAGAATTTAAGAAATTATCATCTTGCTTTCCTTAAACCTATATTAAACATCTCTGATAGGAGTAAGACCTGTAAAAAGCTGCCATCATTCTTTTCAAAAGTAAGGGATATTTCCAGAGAAGACCTTTCTTTTATTACAACTCCAAGAAACCCAATCTTTCTGGGCAAATTAAGAAGCGGCAGCAAGGAACTTGATTTTGATGTCTTTCTGCCTGGATCAGAAGCATTAAGTCATCACGTCTTAATACCTGCCTCGACGGGGAAAGGAAAATCTAATTTGATGAGCTGCATCCTTTGGGACGTTCTGGATAAAAATTATGCAGGTATGCTTGTACTAGATCCGCATGATGAATATTATGGCAGGACAGGTTTAGGGTTGAAAGATCATCCCAGCAGGGATAAGGTAAGTTATTATACTCCTGTAAATCCTCCGCCTGGAGCAAAATCATTTAAAATTAACATAGGCAAACTAAAACCAGATCATTTTCAGGGAGCGATAGGGTTGTCAGATCCTCAACGCCAGTGTTTACATGTCTATTATAAGAAATTCAAAACTAACTGGATAACTTCTTTACTAAAAGAGGAGAAAATTGAAAACGTAAGATTTCATGAAGATACATTTGCAGTAGTAAAAAGAAAATTGATCTCTTTATTAGGCCTTGAGTTTGAAAACGGTCTGCTTTCCTGCCAAGGAATTTTTGATGCAGTTGCTGGAGAAAATACTGTCGCTGAGATATGTCTAGACTTAGAGCAAGGTAAGATGGTGATCGTCGATACCAGTTATTTTTCAGGCTCTTTAGAAATTTTGATCGGCAGCTTGATCACTACAGAGATTTTTGACAAGTATAAATATTACAAGAAAATTGGACACCTAAATGATAAACCAGTTGTTTCAGTAGTTCTGGAAGAAGCACCAAGAGTTTTAGGAAAGAAGGTTCTTGAACAAGGAAGCAATGTCTTTGATTCAATTGCGCGGGAAGGAAGAAAATTTAAAATTGGTCTGATAGCAATCACGCAGCTGCCTTCGGAGATCCCTAAAAATATTCTTGCTAACATGAATACTAAAATAATCCTGGGAATGGAAATGAACTCTGAAAGGCAGGCAGTTATCGAATCGTCTCCTCAGGATCTATCACAAGATAACCGAAATATAGCTTCGTTAGATAAGGGTGAAGCTTTGGTCACTTCCACCTTCACAAGATTTGCAGTTCCTGTAAAGGTTCCTTTGTTCTCTGAATTTATAAAAAGAAGTAAAAAAGAAGAAGTTGAGAGAAGTTATGTTGGATTTTCATAAACATAAAACATTTTTAGTACATATTGTTCAGTATGGTTTAGTTAACTTCTCATGATCTTGTCAACAAGACCAAAAGCAATAGCATGAGGCAGTTCTGTAATTAACTGCTTATTGTCCTGTTTGTAAACAAGTCTGGTAAATCTTCTTGCTTCTCCATTCACAGTATCCTCTGGGTCTGTAACATCTCCAACTATCCCCCCTTCTTCAAGGAGTTCTCTTGCTGCAATAAGATACGTTTCAGCTATGTTTTCTGGTAAAGACTCAAACCCTACGACTGATTCAGGGATCCCAAAAAGATAAGTTAGTCCATATTGACTAACATCTATGCTTCCAGGAACTCTTCTAATCCCTAAATTGTGAGCAGCATACATAAATTGTTCGTCGGCGTTAAAACTTCTTCTTTTAATGACAAAAAAATCATCCCCTGCCTGAAAATTAGCCTTGTAAGTTACAATGTGTCTTCGTTCGTATTGTCTATTATCAAAAATCAATCTCGGCCTTACTTCTCCCATTCTCTTTATAAAAAGTTTTGCTCCTTCCGAAGTGTCATCAAACAATTCTACGTTGTATGCCATTTTGTCATTAATTTTTTAATATACTTAAAAAACTTATTATCAAAAGTACGTATTTAGTTAGTAGGCCAAGATGTGAATTTTGCTAAGCTTTAGTGACAGGAACAGAAGCGAAAATCATCAATAATATATCTATCTGCAAACCAATGAACTTCTTATTTTCGCCAAAATTCGCGGCCAACTAAATACGTACTATCAAAAGAAATATAAACATTCAAAATCTACTTAATCCATGAAGCATAATATAAAAATTTCTACAGTCATCTTAGTATCATTCTTATTGGCGCAATTTATCGGAATTTTTATCATCTACAATAACATCGATGCAACTAAAAGTCAGGAAACTGGGAAAACTGAATTTAAAGATTTGCCAATTGGAGAAAGGCCTCCTGTGGAAGAAAGAACTTCTTTCCTGCCAGTTCTGATAGCAGTACTCATCGGTACAGGCATCCTTTTGTTGCTGATGAGATATAACTTAATATTCATTTGGAAATTATGGTTCCTATTAGCAGTGGTTTTTGCTTTAACAATCTCCTGGGGTACATTTATAGGTAAGACAGCAGGATTTATTCTAGCGCTTGCCGCAGGGGTATGGAAAATATTCAAACCAAATTTCTGGGTTCATAATTTGACTGAACTATTCATTTACGGCGGGCTAGCGGTTGTTTTTGTCCCTCTCTTCAACGTTTTTTCAGCAGTCGTGTTATTAATCTTGATATCTGGTTACGATGCATATGCCGTCTGGAAATCTAAACACATGATCAGGATGGCCAAATCGCAGACAAAAGCAAAAATATTTGCAGGATTACTGATCCCATATAAACTTGGCAAACAGGTTAGCAAAAAAACAGCTAAGCAAAATAACCTTAAGTTGAAAAAAGTGAGAACGGCAGTTCTTGGCGGCGGAGATATAGGGTTTCCATTGATCTTTGCCGGCGTATTGTTAAAAGAACTGGGATTGTGGCAAAGTTTGATAATTCCCTTAGGAGCAGCACTAGGTTTAGGAGTCCTTTTATGGAATGGAAAGAAAGATAAGTTCTACCCTGCGATGCCGTTCATCTCTGCAGGATGTTTTTTAGCGCTGGGAGTAGTATTTTTATTACAAGTAGTTTTTTAGTAATAGCCTTTAATAGGTCCCTTATATTGTCCGTATCCTTCCGGAGTTATTTTCAAACCGTCCCTGGCTGCAATGGTCTGCACACCAGTTATTCTCTGCACTTCTCTCGCTTCCTGGATCGGATCTGCTTTCAGCATCTCCAACCCGAAATGTGTTAGAATAGCAAGTCTCGGACGGACGTTAGAAATTATCTGTATTGCGGCATTTGTATCTAAATTCATCCCAGTTCCTTTTTCTCCAGGGTATGGAACATTAAGAATTAGAATGTCAGTACCAATCAGTTCTTCAATCAACTTTGGAGTTAATTTTGTATCGCCTGTGTATGCTAAGGTAAATTTTGGACAGAAAAACTTAAACCCGATTGCGGTAGGATCAGTATGTTCTGCTGACAAAGCATTTATTTCCACTAATTCAATCCCTACCTTATGGTTTTTTTCTAATGGTATAATCTTCTCCACAAGATTTTGATGGTATTTACTTAACGGCGGATGGCTGTTTTCCATATTCTGGAGAACAGATTTACTGCCAAGTACTATCCCCCTATGTTCAATGCCTCCATGTGTCATGGCATCAATTACAACATTTAAATCATTACAATGATTCACATGGTTGTGGGAAACAAGAACTGCGGTATTATGATGTAAACTGACGCCATATTCTTTTGCTTTGTTCAAAGCGCCTGGGCCAGGATCTATATGGAACTGGAAGTCTTCAACCTGAAGGATTATTCCACCGGAAGATCTTAGTTGTTTGCTTACTACTGCAGAACTTCCAGCTGTACCTAAGAAAATAATTTTTGCCATAGCTCACCTTAATTGTCGGAGAGATTTTGCTTAATAAAGATTATTATGCTCAAAAATCTATTATTCAGATGTTTTCATTAGAAACGTTTAAAAACGACTACCAAATGAAGGCAGTGATGAAATCTAGAGCTAATCTAAGGAGAATAATTAAAATTGCAAGTACTGGCATATTGCCAGCAGTCCTAGCAAGTGCTGCTTGCGGTCCTCAAACTACTATAGCAGATCCAACACATATTTATGCCGATAATAATTTTACTCCCAGGGAACTAGAGCTTATCCAAGAAGGATTTGACAGATGGTATGATGCGACAGGTTCACCAAGATTTGATGTGGAAGTTGTTACAAGCCCCTTAACTGATGGGCAGTTTGATTTTTATAAGCATATGGGTTCAAGAAGCAATGGAGATCCGGCGGCAGTATATAAAATTCTAACTACTGACCCTGGATTTAGCCAAATTGACCGTGGCAATTTTGCAGGTATAACTTTTTCGGAGTATAATTCAATGGGGGTTGTTACTGATAAACTTGGCGAAAACTGGTCTTATTCACAATACTTTCTCCATACTGCTATGCATGAAGCAGGCCACTTATTAGGATTTGGGTATGGACATCTAAGTGATGATATAGAATCAGTTATGCATGGTAACGGATTTTATCCTATCTCTGGACCGCCAATATGTATCAACCAGGCTACATTGGATGTGTATTGTGGAAAAAAAGAAAATAAATGTAGCGATGGTGCAACTCAGACTTGTTTCTATGACTAGATTATTTCTTCATACTTTCTACTGAGTTCTCACTAAACCTCTTCTTACATAATCTTTATAAAATATTCCTGCCAGTTTTATTTATCATGTCAAACAACATACAACCAATATTTATTTTACCTGAAGATACGCACAGGACAACTGGTAGAGATGCGCAGCGTAACAATATAGCTGCTGCGAAAGCAGTCGCGCAGACCGTTCGCACAACTTTAGGTCCAAAAGGGATGGATAAGATGATCGTGGATTCTCTAGGAGATGTTACGGTAACAAATGATGGGGTTACAATTCTGGAAGAAATGCAGATTGAACATCCTGCAGCTAAGATGATTGTTGAAATTGCTAAAACTCAGGAAGCTGTGGTAGGTGATGGAACTACAACTGCAGTAGTTCTGGCAGGAGAATTACTTAAAAAAGCTGAAGATCTATTAGACCAGGAAATTCATCCAACAGTCTTAGCAAAAGGATATAGGTTAGCGGAAGCAGAAGCGCAAAAATTGCTGAAGCAAACCGCTAGAAAAGTTTCAATTGATAACGATCAAATCCTTAAAAATGTTGCTGTTACGGCAATGACCGGGAAAGGGGCGGAAGCAAACAAGGATGGGTTGGCAGATTTGATCCTAAAAGCAATCAAGAAAGTTGCTGAAGGTAATAAGGTGGACTTAGATGATATCAAGGTTCAAACTATCGTGGGAGAAAGTGTTGAAAATAGTGAACTTGTTGACGGTATAGTTCTAGATAAGGAGAAGGTACATCCTTCCATGCCGGAAAGATTAGAAAATGCAAAAGTAGCATTATTAAATTCATCTCTGGAAATTAAAAATACTGAAGTGGATGCAAAAATCCAAATTACCGACCCTGCGCAGCTAAATTCTTTTCTTGAACAGGAAGAAAGGACCTTGAGGGACATGGTCGATAAAGTGGATGCAACCGGGGCTAAAGTCTTGTTTTGTCAGAAAGGTATTGATGATCTGGCGCAGCATTTCTTAGCCAAATCAGGAATTTTAGCTGTTCGCAGGGTGAAAAAAAGTGACATGGAGAAATTATCAAGAGCTACCGGAGCTAAAGTAGTAAGCAATCTGAAAGAGTTGTCTTCTGAAGATCTTGGAGCAGCCGGAGTTGTGAGGGAAGATAAGGTAAGCAATGAGGAGATGATCTTTGTGGAAAGATGCATGAATCCTAAATCTGTCACTCTGCTTGTTAAAGGAGGAACTGAACACGTAGCGGAAGAAGTTAAAAGAGCAGTAACAGACGCTCTTGGCGACATAGCTGCTGCTTTGAAAGATTCTTCTGTTGTGGCAGGCGCTGGAGCAGTAGAGATGGAAGTTGCCAAAGGATTGCACAGGTATGCAGCAACTCTGGGTGGAAGAGAACAATTAGCTGTGCAGGCTTTTGCGCAGGCGATGGAAGTTATCCCCAGAACTTTAGCTGAGAATGCCGGTCTTGACCCTATTGAAGTCTTAACGCAATTGCGTTCAGCTCATGATAATTCACAGGAATCAGCAGGTATTAACGTTTTCACCGGCAAGGTTATGGATGCCTGGGAGAATGGAGTCATAGAACCGTTGAAAGTTAAAACACAGGCTTTAAGTTCAGCTGCTGAGGTAGCCGAGATGATTCTAAGGATAGATGACGTTATCTTAGGCGGGAAGAAAAATATGCCTCCTTCCGGCGGAATGCCGCCTGGAATGGGTATGTAAGTAGGGATTTAGTTTTGATTTTTAACTCAAAAGTCAGTAAAAGCGGAGCAGGATTCTGGGCATCTCTGGCTGTATTTGAGCTTCTGAAAACTAAACATATACAATTATACAAAACATTTTTAACTACATTTCTTTAATAATTCATAAATGAATGTTTCAAACGCAATAGCACTATTACATGTCGCCTTGCTCCCTTTTATTATTTATTTGATTCTTTTAGAGATGCCTTTTCCAGCAATTTTGCTTTTAGGAGTATTAGTTTTATTAAATCTTGCTGAAAAAAAATTCAGTAGAAAAAAGAAAGTGAAGTCTTTCATACATCCGTTCTCAGATAAAATAGTTGTTTTAGCATTACTGCTGGTTTTTACGATACAAGGATCATTTTCTAAATTTATTCTTTCAATCTTTATTTTTAGGGACGTGATGATTTCAGTTATAAGGATAGCTGCTTCAAGAGATGATCTGCCCATAAGGGGTGAACTCTACGGCAAGTTGATAACTTCACTGCAATTCACTTTAGTATTTTCAATCCTGCTTAGGTTATCATTTACCGGTTCTGTACTTCTGAAATTTCCAGTATACATCATTACAGCAGTTGCTTTAATGTTATCTTTTTTTTCGATAATCCATTACGGGTACGTTTATATTGAAGGTCTTAGGACCAGAAAAATTCAGGGAAGAAAAATCGAACAGGAAAAAATGGTTATTCTGGCTAACAGAAAGTCAGGAGGTTATAGGGATGTTTATCGTAGAAGATTGTTGAAAATTTTTTCAAGAAAAAGAGATGCGCCCATAATCTATCTGCCTGAGAAAAAGAATATGTATGAGGGAATTGATCGAGAAATAGCTGATTATAAAGAAGTTATCATCGCTGGTGGGGATGGTTCTTTTGAAGGAGCCTTGAACTATAAACCGCTTAATAAGAAGAGTTTAGGGTTTTTCCCCATGGGGGCAGGAAATTTGTATTACTCCTATTTTTACAAAGGAAAGAGATTTGAATATTTGCGTTCAAGATTCAAATTTCATGAAGTGGCCTTAGATATCATGGAGGTTGACTGGGAGGGAGGGAAATTACAGACGACACTTCTTGGGGTTGGAGTTGACGCTGAAGTTATAAAAAGAATCAAAGACAAAAAAAATCATTCTTTTGCAGACTACTTCTTTTCAAGCGCAGAGATTGCTTTCTCTGACTATAAAGCTAAATATGATCTTGAATGCGAAGTTGACGGCAAAAATCATCATTGGTCTAATACTATAAACATGATCATAGGTAAAGTTCCATATCTTGGATTTGGATTAAGAGCTTTACTGGGCAAGATTGAAGATGATGACGGTTTAATACTAGGAACAGCTTGCGTCAATACTCACTCTCCACTCTTAAACAAGCCTCTCAGATTGTGGGCAATCTTACTCACTCAACTTGGATTGGAGAAAGCGCCGCTTTTATCTATGAGAGGCAGGGAATTTACAATAAGAAGCAGCGAACTGTTCCCTTTACAGGCAGGAGGAGAATTTTTGGGTTATACAAAATGGCTGCATGTAAAAGTTAAAAGAAGACAAAAAGTATTGATGATATAAAGAATATAGGCAACTTTTAAATAAATGCTTTACTAGATAATTGATGTGTTAGGCAAACAAACACAAGTTAAGGCTGGAGAGTTCACCGGCAAGATAGTAGAATATTTTGCTCACAGATTTCTTCATAGTAGAGGTATAAAGAAGGGAAGCTTTTTTGATTATCACCTTAATGAACACCATCAGCGTTCTAATCAGAATGGTCTGGTCGATGAAGCTTACATAGGTTCAGAGTTTTTAGACTATAGCCGGGTCCGTGAAAAATTAGGGTTAGCTTTTCTCGTGCTTATGTTTCTGCCGACAAAACCTTTCCTTCCTTATTTCTATGAAGAAGTTAAAGCTCAGGCTAGAGATTATGATCAAAAACATGCCCGAGCCCACAGAGATCCTTATTATATGTGGGAACATCTGCCAAATCACGCTTTACACCATACACTTTATCCTAATGCTTACTGGGGTGTAAGAGATTCAACTTTGGATAATCTTCTGGGAACTGCTCCTGAAGTAGATCCGAAGAAACTAGAGAGGATTAAAAGGATATATATTGAACGCGGCGAGAAAGCATTACCGGTAGTTAAGGCTGAAGCAAAAAGGAAACAGGAAGAATTTGAACAGAGATGTATGGGCGTCTTTAACAAGGCAATGGATGGGTTGGATTATGCTGCCGGAAAAAGATGGGAATTGGAAAGAATCGTAAGAGGGGTGAGATCTAAAATCCATTTCTAATCTGTCAACATGCTCTTCAGGCTTGGCGGTATTCTTAGTGTATAAAATTTTGGTACGTATTAAGTTCTAGCGTTCTAAAAATCAGTACCACAGCAATTTCCGGTTTAAGTCATGAAAGTGCTGGAAAGTGTCTCACCTCGCCTTAAAAGGCGAGGCTTGAAAAGAGACGCTTTCTGATCCCCGCACTTTGTGACATAAAAGGGCTGATACTCCGCACTAAAGCGCGGAGCTATCGTCCTTTTAATGTATTATCGCATAAGACCTCATAAAAATGAATGAAAATCATTTTTAGGATGCAAGAAATGTGGCAAAGACCACATTTCTGCACAGAAAATAAATGGTTTTTTATTTTCTTGTGCAAAAATAGTCTTTGCTATTTTTTGCACAAACGATTTTTCGTACGCGAACTGTTTTGTCGTAGTGGAAATTTGGGCGGTGGTGCTGATTTTGTTGATAACCTAATACGTACAAATTTTGGTTAAATTTTTAAAGAAAATCTCGTTTTGATTCTTATTGATGGCTGCTGTAGTACAACGGTTAGTATACAAGCCTGTGGCAACGAGAGGTTAGGAAGTTCTAAAATCTATGTTGTAGATAGCTTGGGACGGGGGTTCGATTCCCCCCAGCGGCCCTTTTTTCTAACTATTAATTTGGAACGTATTTAGTTGGCAGGGACCGGAGCGATATTTTCTTCTGCGGCTCGGACTTCGTACTCATAGAGTACCCTCGCCTTACACTTTGATGTGTAGAATTTTCCATCTCGCCAATTGGCGCCTGCCAACCTAATACATACTTAATCTGGTACGTATTAAGTTTAAGTTGATGGCAGCCAGAGTGAAGCTACTTCTGCGCTTCGGTTATTATGGTGTACCACCATCCTCAGCTTACATTTCGTACTATAGGAATGCATAATCACTGGAGGGCGCCCATCAACTTAATACATACTTAATCTGGAAACTTTTATATATCTTGAAAATCTTTCTTAACTAAAGATGGTGACTGATGGTATTGCTAACGTTTTATTGGCTTTTATTGCTATTTCAGCCGCTCTTGCGGCTATTTCAGGCCTGGTAGTATTGCAGGGTTTTTTTCATAACAAGTTGAAAGAACTTTTCAATGATGTCAATTATTTCATATTTTTCTTTCTTGTATTCGGTTATTTCCTCTATGCTCTGGGAGAATTATCATTTTACTTAGCTGAAATTGCTTTTCAGGATCAATCCATCATAGGAATTCACGATATTTACTGGTCAAGCGGGGGCATACTTATCTTAATTTCATTTATTGCTCTGGCTAAATTATTATTCAGGGAGCAGCATAGCGGGGGCAAGGTGACAACCTTCTTAATCACTGGCGCGATGATTGTAGGATTTGTCCTAGCAGCTGTATTTGGTCTTATTGGATCAGAAAGCCAATATTTCTTTGGCTACTTTTATCCTATCATAAGTTCATTGATCGTTACGGCGTCATTGAGTGTTGTTTTATTCTACAACCAACTAGGCGGTTTTAAAGAAGTTTTACTGCTGTTCTTCTTAGCAAGCGGCGGCATCCTCTTAGGTGATGTTTTCTTTCATTATTCCACAACTTGGGGGGTATATGGAGCTATCGGATTAACTGCAGATATTTTTTACCTTATCGGTTATACTCTAAGTTTTGCAGCTTTTGTAACTATGCGTATGAAGATGAAAACATTAGCTTTCATTAAAAAATGAAATCATTTGCAAAAGTTTTAAATAAAAATATCATTCTAAGACAAGATATGGCAAACAGAGTTGATTATATTCATTGTCAGTGATTTTCTTAGTACTAACTCTATTCAAAATATTAATAAACAAAGAATGATTAATCTATGGTGCAGAAAATGAAACTACAACCAGCAAAAGGAGTAAGAGATATTGCGCCTGAAGAGAAGATAATCAAGAATGAAGTAGTAAGTATCATCACAAAAACGTTTGAAAAATATGGTTTTGCTCCACTAGAAACTCCAACTCTTGAAAGATTTGAAACTCTGGCAGCCAAGTATGGCGCAGGAGCTGGAAGTGATGTATTAAAAGAAACATTCAAACTTAAGGACCAGGGTAAAAGAAAACTGGGGTTGCGGTTTGAGATGACTACCTCTTTAGCCAGATATGTTGCGCAGAACACAACTTTAAAAATGCCTTTCAAAGTTTACCAGATAGGTTCAGTATTCAGAGACGGCCCGATAAAATTAGGCAGGGAGAGAGAATTCTGGCAATGCGACGCAGATACGATTGGAACTTCTTCAATGCTTGCGGAAGCTGAGCAGATAGCTATACTTAATGATGTGTTCAAAGAGATTGGATTTTCTTTCACCATCAAGATTAATAACAGGAAAATTCTAAACGGGATTCTTAATCAAGCTGGTATAAAAGAAAAAAAAGAAGCTCTTATCGCTATTGACAAGCTTGATAAGATCGGAAAAGAAGGTGTGTCAAAAGAACTTAAAGAAAAAGGTTACAAGAAAAAACAAACAGACGCTTTATTTTCTCTGATCAACAAGGATATCTCATTAGATAATTTAAAAAAGAAAGTAGAGGATGAGGAAGGAAAACAAGGTTTGAATGAACTTGATGAATTGTTAAGCTACCTTAAAATAATGGGAATAAGAGAAATTGACTTCGACATTTCTTTAGCTAGGGGGCAGGCTTATTATACTGGGACAGTTATTGAGGTTTACTTAAAAAACAGCAAGGTGAACTCTTCCATCGCGGGCGGCGGGCGTTATGACAAGATGATTGCCGGGTATGTTGGCGGCGACAGGGAGATTCCAGCTGTTGGAATATCATTTGGCATGACTCCGATCATGGAGCAGCTTAAGTTGAATCAAGAGATTAAACAAAAAACTCTCGCAAAAGCATATGTTATACCTATAAACACAGTGGAAAAATCTCTAAAAATAGTACAGCAGTTAAGGAAGGAAGGAATCCCAACTGATTTTTCATTGGGAAAGAAAGGCGTGAGCAAGAATTTACAATATGCTGATTCTTTAGGTATCCCTTATGCAGTCATCATCGGAGATAGGGAGTTGAAAAACAAGAAAGTTCTCTTAAGAGACATGAATTCTGGCACAGAGCAGATGTTGAGCGTTAAAGATTTGGTAAAAAGATTGAAATGAATTCTAAAAATCTCAAACTTCTGGGTTATGTTGCGATTGGAATAATGGTTCTTAATATGATCTTCTTTGCGCTGCAGAAAATCAGCGGGTTAATATTTTGGATAATTATCATCTTGGGCGCTTTTTTTGTGTACAAAGTTCTCCCCATCCTGAAGAAATGATCTACCACCTATCATCTTCATGTCTAGTATAAACTGAAGGTTTATCTTTTACGATCATAGAATGTTCAAACTGCGCTACAACACCCCCAGAAACTTCCACCAGAGGCGGGTATCCCCTAACCATTCCAGACTGTTTAAGTTCTCTCATCCCTAAAGCCGCAGATCCTCTACCAAACTTTCTTGTCAGCCATCGGGAAGTGAAAGGCAGCCCATTTAAGGGCTTGACAAAGTCTAAAATTTTCCTAGCATGAGGAGATCTTACACCTTTATCTTTCTCAACCATGAATATGGTTGCCGGTTCTTTCTCTTTAATCATCCCTTGTCCGTCTGTAACAAAAGGTTCAATTGCGATCTGCCATCCTTCCTTAAGTTCAGTTTTATCTTTGTTGTTAAAACTTGGTATGGAAACTCCAGCATGCACTTTATATCTTTCGATGGTATGGCCGGACAGATTTTTTATGGTGGTAAATCCTAGCGCTTCTGCTTCTGAAAGCTGAGCTTCTCCTAACTCCCATAATTTCCTCCCAGGTTCGACAAGTTTTATAGCTGCTTTCAATGCATTCCGGGATGCCTTGATCATGTCTTTATATCTGTCAGAGCCAACTTCCACGGTCATGGCATTATCTGCGATGTAACCATCCAGATGCACGCCTATGTCAATCTTGATAACATCTCCTTCTTTAGAAGAAGCCTGTTCATCCTCTTCTGGACAGAAATGGGCAGCAGTATCGTTGAGCGCCATCTGCGCCCAGGCAATTTGCCCGCCAAGTTTGACAATTTTCTCCTCACAATGATCCATCACTTCCAAAAATGTTGTTCCCGGTTTTGCTAACCTTAAAGCTCCTTCCCTTCTTACCTGAGAAGCAATCCTGCCTGCCTTGAGAAGTTTTTTTTCAATTTCTGGATCCATTATAGTTACTTTAGAGAAAGAAGTTATAAATTTTATTGTATGAAACCATTAGATTTCAAGTTTATGGTTAATAATTCATTGTGATACAGTTTTCCTTGTTCACTTAGTCCCCAGGCAGAGTCAATAGAATTTCTTAAGACCGTTTCAACAAACTTATCTCCATATAATTTTCCTACCACGTATAGACTGTGAGCCGGATCACCATTTGGCCACATGGCTGGATCGTCTGCGTTTACAGTGACTTTAACTCCAGATTCAACTAATTTGTCTAAATGAAGGTCTGCCGCATCCTTTACAAAACCTGTTGTTAGAACTGAAATTGGATTCGATTCAAGACGGATATCAAGAATCTTCATAATTTGTATCAAATCAGGGTTTTCATCTATTAGTTCGTGTAAATGTATTCCATGCCCTATACCATCTGCTCTTAATCCAAACAAAGAAGTGTAGAGATTCTTTACTCCTTGTTTCTTATCAACCATCTCATCAGCATGGATAGTTCTCTTTAAATTAGAACCAAAAGTCGTGCTGAATGCCTCAGAAAATAATTCTGGTGGAAATGAGGGTTCATAACCGGCAAGATCAATTCCTACTACACCTCTTCTTTTTCCATCATACTGAAAATTTAGCGCTGCTTCAACAACTTTTTTAGCATCATCTGGAGATAAATCCCTAGTTATGCAGATGGTAGGCTTGACATTGACACCAAATTGTCTTTCTCCTTCTTCAAAACCCTTTAGTGATGCTTCAATTACCTCGTTTAAACTTAGCTTGCTTGTTCCCCTTTCATAGTACTGGGAATGCAGCCAAGGGGCAAAGCGTAGCTCCGCATAGAAAGTATTCTGAGAGGATAAATATTCACAAGCAGCTATTGCCATAGTCTTAAGTTCTTCACGAGTCTGCATGGCCATCACAGATACGTCAAAAACGTCACCAATATTCCATTGTTTAAGCAAGCCGTCTCTGAATTGTACTAGTTCAGCCAAGGACTTAATCTCCCTATCTCCTTTAACTGCTTCCCCGTTAAGATGTCTTTCTGGAAGGTATAGTTTTCTTCCTTGATCCTTATAATGATCCCAGAGAAATTCAAATGGAATACAACCATCCCAATGTAAATGCAACTGCGCATTAGGAAGCTGCCTCAACCTTTCCAGATAATCAATATCATCAAATTGTAAACTCATAAGAGTTTTGGGGTGTTTAAGAAGATATAAGTTTTTCGGAGTTTTTCCAGCATAAGGAGATAGTGTCAACTAATCGGTGGAAACGCTCCTATCTGTCCTTAAATTTACAGTGTCCATAGGGTGGCTTGTCCAGAATGGAATGAATTTGTATACTGCCTGCAATAGGCGCATTTTGTGAGCAGGGCACGGCACCCGAGATTTTTGTTCGTAAACTCACAAAAATGTGCCTCCTTTGGCGCTGCTCACAAAATCCCCGCGCCGGCACGCAGTATACAAATTCATTCCATTCTGGACAAGCCTCCATAGGGAAAACACTTAAATAAAATAAGGGTAAACAAAAATAAAATAACTAAAAATGGGTTCTTAGCTCGTTTTTATGAAATGGAGTTGATATACATGCCAGTTAAGAAAGGAGATCAGGTAAAAGTTGAATATACAGGGACATTGGAAGACGGTTCAGTTTTTGACAGTTCTGAGAATCATGGGAAACCACTTGAGTTTGAAGCTGGGTCAGGACAAGTTATCAAAGGGTTTGATGATGCAGTTATAGGAATGGAGAAGAGTCAAGAGAAGGAAATTACCTTGCAGCCTGCAGAAGCTTATGGAGATGTTAATCCGGAATTGATGAAAGAAGTTCCAAGAGATAAGCTGCCTCAGGATCAAGAACCAAAGGAAGGGATGATGCTTGCTCTTGGTCTGCCAAATGGTCAGCAGATGCCTGCCAAGATAGTGAAGGTCGATGAGAATTCTGTTACTCTTGACCTGAATCATCCGTTAGCCGGTAAAGTCTTGGTCTTTAAGATAAAGGTTGTTGATTTTTAAATTTAATTTTTTAATTATTTAGTTCTTTTAATTTTTGTAATGTTTCTTGTTATTGTCATGCTCTTCCAAAATCATCTTCGTACCTTATGATGTCTTTCTCGTCAAATTTTCCAAGAGAGATCTCTAGAACACGTGCTTTCTTACCAGTAGAAGATAAACGATGTTTCGTTCCTTTTGGAACTAAAATTTTTTCCCCTGAATTGAGTGTTTTTTCCTTGTTGTCAATTTCTGCAACCACGCCATCATCTAAAGCGATCCATAACTCATCCCGGTCCTGGTGAGATTGTAAAGAAAGACGTCTGCCTGGTTCGATGCTCAATATCTTTACTGTTGATTGCTGATTTGAGGTGTATTGTTCAAAATTCCCCCATGGTCTTTCATCGGTTAAGATATTATTTAATAAATAAATTTTTTTCAACTCTTTTAATGTGTATGAAGGACCGTTTACAGAGATACAGTCTACGACTTTTGAAGCTGGATAATCGTTACCTCCTGGATATATTTTGTCTCCAAAGAAAATGACCTGCTTCGGATTTAGATTATTATATTCAAGAAATCTCCTGATTCCCCATTCTTTATCCAGTCCTTTCCTTGTGATGTCTATGGACGTTGTTCCTCCTATCTTTATGTCATATTTATCTCCATCAAAGTGTTTTTTTAGAAAGTTGATCCATCCTTCCCGCTTGATTCCAGCGGGATCATACGCAGCTTTCAGGTCGGAAGGAGCATGCCTTCCGATGGCGGAAAGGGTTATCTGTGATTCTCGGTCCTGCAGCTGGTCTTCTTCTGTGGTTAAGGATTGTATGTTATAACTGGCTATCAATTTTTTGAAGGCAGAAGTTATCTCTTTTTTCTCTTCCTGAGCGAAGGGATTGTTATACACCACATTTACAGAATCTCTTTCCACGACCGTGTAATGGGTACCTGTCGTCGCCAGAAGATGATGTTTCTCTTTCAACCTTGAAGAGATCATAGCGAAGAGGTCTTCGTGCTTAGTGCCACTGATGAAGGCGAATTCGTACCCAATCCTGATCATCCTTGCGATCTGCTCAGCCATCTCAGCGGAGATGTCTTTACAGCTGTCGCAGATGGTATCATCAACATCAGCGATGATAATTTTTTTTCTCTTTATGTCAAATTCTGGATAGAAAAACCTGTTGGCATGATTGTATTTTTCTAAAGTGTCGGTAGGGAACCATTGTCCTTTATGGATGAAAGCAGAAATCTTTCCACGCGGGGCAAGTTTCTCAAAGCAATCTTTTTCTAAAGAGGATTTTCCTTCGGGAAGAAGCTGGAGACAGGCAGGATCAACAATGAAGGCGCCTGCGTTTATTAGTTTAGAAGGAGCTTCTTCCTTTTTCGGCTTTTCGATAAAATTGATTATCTTACTGCCTTCAAGTTTAGCCACGCCAAAATTTTCTACATCATCACGTGATGTGAGCGCCATAGTAATCTGCGCATCGTTATGCGCAAAGATATTTTCCATCCCCCGATAATCAATATCCATCAGATTATCTCCCCAAACCAGAAAGAATGGTTTCTCAAGCCCCTGTGCCGCTTGTTTGACAGCGCCGCCTGTCCCAAGCGGAACATGTTCAATGGAATATTCAATCTTCACGCCTTCAACGGGGTTATCTGTAAAGTGATCCCTAACTTTTTGCTCTTTATATCCGATAGAAAGAATAACTCGCTGAATTCCAAAACGCTGCAACTGCTCAATGCTGTGCTGCATGATGGGCTTACCTTTCATTGGCAGAAGGGGTTTGGGTGTCTCGTTGGTAAGTGGCGCGAGTCTAGTTCCCAATCCACCTGCCAGGATGATGGCCGTATCAATCATAAGAAGATGAAATCAGGGACATTTAAAGCATTTGTGATAAAATAATAGTAATCTTTATAAATAAATTATGAATCTATGCGTATGGACGGCCATAGGGGCGTGGTTCACCTGTTCCCATTTCGAACACAGACGTTAAGAACGCTTCCGTATTGGTGTGTACTGCATTACGCGGGAAATCCAATAAGCTGTCCACCTATCTTTTTTGTGCTTACGCAAAAAAAGATAGAACCAAAATCCTGTCAAGTGGGATTTTCAATCCCACGATCAAGGCTTCTTAAGTGAATTACGAGCTTTAGTGAGTAATACGCTCTGCTTCGCCTTTCATGTGGTGTGATACTTGTTCCACAATAGTTTTAAAAGATTTTGGAATGATTTAAGATAATGAAAGCATTAATCTTGGCAGGGGGATACGCAACAAGGCTGTACCCATTAACAGAGAACCAGCCAAAACCGTTGCTTAAAGTTGGCGGGAAACCTATAGTCGATTATATTCTTAGCAAAATTGAACAGATAGATAGTATTGGTGAAGTTTATGTAGTTACAAATAATAAATTTTATCCACATTTCAAGGAATGGGTAGGAAATTTACAAACTAACAAGAATATAAAAGTAATAAATGATGGCACTCTAAGCAACGAAGATCGTCTAGGTTCCATAGGGGACTTGAACTTTACGATTATAAGCGAAAATATTGATGAAGACTTACTTGTAATAGCCGGCGATAACCTTTTTGGGTTTTCTCTAAATAGTTTTGTAAGATTTTTCAGGGAAAAGAATAACCAATCTGTAGTTGCATTTCATGACCTGAATAGCTTAGACAAAGTTAAAGGGAGATATGGCGTTGGAATTTTGGAAGGAAGTAAGGTTGTTGATTTTGAAGAGAAACCACTTGAACCTAAAAGTACATTGGCAGCTACTGCTTGCTATATCTTTAACAAAGACGATCTACGGCAGGTTAAAGTGTTAGTGAAGTCAGGAAATGCGGATGCTCCCGGCAACCTAGTGAAACATCTGGCAATGAGCACTGAGGTGCATGGTTTCATTTTTGATGATCATTGGTATGACATAGGGAGTTTTGAATCATTGCAGGAAGCAGAAGAGGCTTATAAAATATGAAAATTTCTATATTTGGGACTGGTTATGTGGGATTAACTACAGGGGCATGTTTAGCTAATTTAGGGCATGAAGTTTTATGCGTGGATGTTGACGAAGAAAAGATAAAAGTTTTAAATAATGGAGAAATACATTTCTATGAACCTGGACTTAAGGATCTGGTGCAGAAAAATAGAGAAAAGAGAAGATTAAATTTTTCTACCAACATTAAGGAAGCAGTAGTTTTTGCTGATGTCATATTTAATTGCGTTGGAACTCCAAGCAAGGAGGATGGTTCTGCAGACTTGAGTCATGTGTTCTCAGTAGCCAAATCCATTGGTGAAAATTTAGATAGGTACAAGATCATTGTCAACAAAAGTACTGTCCCTCCTGGAACAGCAAAAGAAACAGAAAAAATAATTGAAGAAAATCTAAAAGAGAAGATTGATTTTGATGTGGTTTCCAATCCTGAATTTCTCAGGGAAGGAAATGCCATCAGAGCCTTTAATTTTCCGGATAAGATAGTTATCGGAAGTGAGTCGGAAAGACCTTTGGCAGTGATGAGAAAAGTTTATTCTGGAAGATTAAGAACATACCTGCCGATAGTGGAAACAAATAGGGAGACGGCTGAACTGATTAAATATGCAAACAATACTTTCTTAGCCACTAAAATTTCATTCATTAACGAGATGGCTAATATCTGTGATAAAGTGGGAGCGGATGTAAAGATGGTCTCAATGGCTCTTGGAATGGATTACAGGATCTCTCCAAGGTTCCTCAACCCTGGTGTGGGATATGGCGGAAGCTGTTTTCCTAAAGATGTCAAGGCTTTAATTGCTACTGCGAGGGACAATGGTTATAAAGCTAGACTATTTGAAGAGGTGGATGCTTTGAATGAAAGGCAGAAGATTCTTTTAGTTGATAAAGTTAAAAAAGCATTTAACAATAATATTTCTGGCAAGAAGTTCTGTGTTCTAGGATTGTCTTTCAAACCTGGAACAAGTGATACAAGAGAAGCTCCTTCTTTGAATATGGTCCTTAAATTACTTGCTGAGGGGGCAATGGTTAATGTCTATGATCCTGCAGCGATGGAGGAAGCAAAAACATTTTTATCAGAGCAGGTTTCTTTCTGTAAATCCGTTGAGGAAGCGGTGGAGGGAAGCAGCGGCATTATTCTTGTGACAGAGTGGGATGAGTTCCGGAACCTTGACTTTCCTAAATTACATAAACTGATGGCTGACCACAAACTATTTGACGGCCGTAATGTTTATGAACCTGAGATGGTTAAAGAAGAAGGGTTTGAGTATTTTGGGATGGGGAGGTAAATTGATGATGAAAGTTTGTTATGATATAATTCTGGGTTATGTGAATAATAAGGACGTTTTGGATATTGGTAGTTGCGCTAACCAGGGGGAGAAAGTCAAATCGAAAACATTGTACTCTTCTATTAAAAAAGCGGCTAAAAGCGTAACAGGAGTAGATATCGAAAGTGATACTGAAGAAATCATCAGGGGTAACGCAGAAACCATAAGACTTGGAAGGGAATTTGACGTTGTTGTTGCTGGTGACGTTATCGAGCACATTTATAATGCTGGTTTATTTCTTGATAATATGCATTCTCATCTCCGTAAAGATGGGTTGATGTTGGTTGTTACTCCAAATGCTAAATCAATAGGTTATCTACCTTTCAAAGGAAATCAGTTTCATACCTGCTGGTATTGTAAAAATACCTTGAAGTATCTGCTTGAACAACATGGATTTAAAGTTGAAAAAATTATCGTAGGTTTACGTAAGAGAAAAAATCCTTTCAAGGACTTGTTGCGACATATCTTTGCAAACAATTTATTGTTTGTCTGTCGCAAAGTAACAGATGATAGTTCATAAGATTATTGAAAAATTAAAGAGACACAATTGATAAAAATGAAAGTATTAGTCACGGGCGGTGCTGGATTTATTGGAAGCCACATTACTGATAAACTGATTGAGAAAGGGGCAGAAGTTGTAGTTGTAGATAATCTCTCAACAGGACAAAAAAGACATATAAATCCAAAAGCAACATTCATAGAGATGGATATTTGTTCTCCAGAGCTGGCAACTATCTTTAGCAACCATTTTGATGCAGTCATTCATCTGGCTGCACAGGTTGATGTGGCCTCTTCAGTTAATGATCCAGGTAACGATGCTAGAACTAATATCCTGGGAAGCTTGAATGTACTTGAATGCTGCAGAAAGAATTCAGTCAGGAAAGTGGTGTATGCTAACTCTGCAGCTGAGATTGGTGAACCGTCTTATCTTCCGGTAGATGAAGATCATCCCTCTTTGCCGTTATCGCCATACGGCTTGTCTAAACACACCATCAAAGAATATCTCATGCTTTATAATAAGTTATATGGGCTGAAATATACGGTTCTGCGTTATTCCAACGTTTATGGGCCGCGCCAAAATCACCTTGGTGAAGGAGGTGTTGTTGCAGTTTTTACTTCCAAGCTTCTTGCTAATGAAAGTATCACTATCTTTGGTGATGGAAAACAGACGAGGGATTTCATCTATGTTGAAGATGCTGCAGAAGCCACACTAAGAGCATTGGAAACTGGTAAGAATACATGCTATAACGTTGGTACGGGAACTGAAACATCTGTAAACGACCTGTTGGAATTATTGAAGGGTATAACAGAAACTAAACTAGAACCAATTTACGCACCAGAAAGATCTGGGGACATCTCACGCAGTGTTTTTGCGGTTACCAAGATTGAAAAAGAATTAGGATGGAGAGCAACCACGATGCTTAAGGAAGGCTTATCAAGATCAATTGCTTATTTTAGAGCTGAAATTAAAACGCGGAGTATTCCACCATCCTAATGAATGGTGGTTTGCAAGCAAACCACATATCTATTTGTGGAATACTTGCGCATGAAAATAAACGACGATTTCATTTCAGCACTAAAAATCAATCGTTGTTGATTTTTATGTGCTACCAGTCTATAGCGAAGCGGTGACTGGTAGTCCGCCAGTCCTATTTTGACAAATGAACTCAGAAAAACCAAAAATCTCAGTGGTCATCTGCGCCTATAATGCAGCACATTGCATAGAAGGTATTCTGTATTCATTGCAGAAACAAACTTTCAAAGATTTCGAGATTGTTGTCGCTGATGATGGTTCTACTGATAGGACTTCAGAAATTGCCAAAGCGGCAGGAGCCTTGGTAGTAAATATGACTCACCAGGGGCTTTCTGCTGCTCGGAATGTGGGAATTAACAATTCAAGGGCTGAGATAGTCGCAATTATAGATTCAGATTGTTATGCGTCTCCACAGTGGTTGGAAGAGATCCATAAAGAAATAACTAATGGGGAAATAGTAGTTACAGGAAATACAATGATCCCAAAATCAAATTTTCTTGGCGATTGCATCTCCGGTCTGGGGTATCCCGGCGGGGCGCATCTTGGGTTTGAAAAAATGTGGAAAGTTGATGAGAATGGGTATACAAATCACCTTGCAGGTGGAAACTGCGCGTTTATAAAGAAGCAAATACAAGATCTTGGCGCTTTCAATGAAACTCTAACAATAACGGCTGACGATGTTTATTTATCTATGAAAATTTTAGAAAAAGGATTCAGGATAAAGTATAATCCTCAGATTGTCATGTATCATCAACCTAGAAAAGATTTGAAGTCTTTTGTCAGTTGGCATTATATGAGGGGTAGAGGCAGTTATTTTTTCAAAAAACATCTCTCTTCTATGAACACTGATTTTGGTCAGTTCTACAAGCTGCGCTTGTGGTCCACAAAGAACATGATTAAGGCTTATTGGAAAAATCCTAAGATATTGGTGATGCTGCCGCTTCTTGTATTGAGCTTTGCAACACAAAAAGTAGGTTACGTGATGCAATTCGTAGAAAGAGAAATTGAAATAAATGAAAAGGACACATGATGAAAAATAGAACTCCAACAATACGAGAACTGAGAGAAAAAACAAAATCTAAAAGGAAGGATATTTTCTACTCAGTTGCTGATTATCTTTCATATTACCCTGCTAAACTTTTTCTTTACACCTCAATTACAGCTAACCAAATAACATTGATTTGGATAATTGGGCAAATTGTCTCTGCGCTTTTCCTCACTTCAGGCAATTATCTTACAATGGTATCGGCATTGCTGGTATTTCAGGCTTTTTTTATTCTGGACTGTACTGATGGAATTGTTGCGCGCTATAGACAGAAATTCACTATCAATGGCATATATTTAGATATGCTTGGACATTATCTTGCAAATACTATTCTGTTGATATCTTTTGGGATTGGTGTTGCAAAGACGTCCGGCAATGTTATCTACATCTTTATTGGCTTTGCTGCGGCTGCGGCGTTCCTGTTAAATAAAGCGATAACTCTGAATCCATTGTGGTATGGCAATGAAGAACAACAGAATAGGATAAAATCTTCCTATGGTAAATCACAACTGCAGAATCAGAAGAAAGCAGTCTATTTTGTTTTTGCTATTTTTCGGCTGGAGTATATGTTCAATGTGATGTTTTGGGGAATTTTATTTGGATATGCGGAATATACCTTGATTCTTTATGCAATCCTGTTTTTTCTGGAGTTTCTAAGAAAATTGTTTTCTCAACTCAAACATAACCAAAATCTTGATCAGCAGAGATGAATTATAAGGTTTCTTGAATGAATTTTTTATATTTCTTGACTATATCATCATGAATTTTTTCATTAGTTACAAGGAGACCGAATGGGTGGTTGACCACTTTAGTATTATACTTTAGATCATTACCTTGCATATCAGTCATTTTTCCCCCAGCTTCTTTGATAATACAGTAGGCAGCACAGGAGTCCCAGACTTTGAGTTTGTTACTAGAATTGAAGTAGAATTCAGCATTACCTTGGGCTATCTCTCCCACCTTTAAGCCAGCACTACCCTTTTGAAAAAATTTGTCTGCCTCAATGTAATCTAAAAACTTCCTGTCTTTGTCAGAGAGATGGCTTTTACTTACGACAGCCCTTGAATTTATGATGCTGGGTGTGTTGCTTACAGATAACATTGACCATTTGTCCTGTTTTTTTTTAACATATGCTCCTTGATCTTTTTGTGCTACGTATAACATTTTTGTTGTAGGTTGATAGACCACCCCTAGAACTGGCAAATTGTCCTTAATCAAGGCAATCATTATAGAGAACTCGCCATTCTTTTTAATGAATTCTTTCGTGCCATCAAGAGGATCTACAATCCAGATTTTATGATGATTTAAACGATTTTTATCATCATCACTTTCTTCGGAGAGTATTGGCAGTCCTGTCTTTAATAGAATTTTTATAATTATCTCGTTGCTTTTTAGATCGGCCTCTGTAACTGGATCATTTTCTCCTTTGAATTGCGTAGAAAAATCGGTATTATATATTTCTGTGACAGCTTTACCTGCTTTTATTGCTGCAATTATAGCAAGATTAGTTTCTTCTAAAGGTTTTTCAAATGGAAGAGCGTTCATTGTGGGTATCCAAAGAGCGGATCAAGCTTCCCTTTTATTTCTTGAGTTACATAATTTAGGTCTTCTACAGAAAGTTCTTCCCTAAAACTACCCAGTTTGCATTTTCTTGTTCTATAAGAATTCTGATCATTAATGTTACCTGGACTCATTCTCGGATCGTCAAAAGAATTTTTCAATTCCATTCTCCTCATGTTTTTAACAGAACCGTATTCCACAGCTTGGTCAATTATGTCTTCATCTGCCTTGACTTCTAAAAAATCTAAAAATTTCTTCAATTCTCTAGCTGTGTTAGTGTAAAGGTCTTCGTATCTTAGAATGAGAATATTTTTGCCATTTCTTTGCTTAAATTCTTCAGCCCATCCATTCATAAAAGTTATAACTTTATCCAATCCCCATTTAGTCTTAATAAATTCAGATTGGCTATTCCCTTTGTAAAAGTGATTTCTTTTTGTATGGTCATGAAACAGCGAAACTATGACTGCTCGAGGATCGCGTACAAGTAAAATTATTTTTTTGTTACTAAACATTTTTTGGAAGTTGATCTTGTTATAATTTTTTATGCAACCACCATGTGAAAAAAAAACATTTGGTAGGGGCTTAAAAATAGTCATCCATTGGGCATCTAGTTTTATTTTATCTATTTTGTACTGTTCAGATAAAACTTTACCAAACATCAGTCTTAGCCAAGTCCTGCCACTTTTTTGAAAAGAAACAACTACAGCATCACTAATCGCAATAGATACAATGTTTTGTACAATGCTTTTAATCTTATAATTTTTTAAAGTATAGATTAAGGAGCTTAATTTTTGTGTCATTTCACATAAATAGCCGTGATGTTATTTAAATCTTCTGAAGTAAGATTTAATGCAAATCACTTATCTGTTTTCCAATATGTTAATTATATTGTTTATTAAAAAATTGTTTTTTGTTTTCCCTTTAATAAAATTAACTTTTTCTTTTTCAGTGTTAAATCGTATAACTGAAAGATGATGGTTCTCTTCTAAATCTATAAGTGTATCCTGCCATACTTTTTTTTGGTTGAAATATATTTTTGCTTCCTTTGGGTCTTCGCTTTCATTCTTCTGTTTCCTTCTATTCATCCTTCCAGTAGCGGTTTCATCAGAACATACAGTTTCAACTAAAATTACTTCTTTTCCCAGACTCTTGGCCAAATCATAAAAACATTGCCGCAGATCAACGCTTTTTAGGTTGGCATCTAAAATGGATCCTTTTTCGTTTTGGTGGTAATCTTCAATTTGTTGGATAGCCATGGCAAGAAGTTTTGGGGTATCCTTCCGGGAATAATTTGTAATACTTAATTTTTCTCTTAGTATTCCTAGGTTAATACGGACATAATCTTCCAGCTTGCTCTCAAGAATCCTAGAATTGAAGGATTTTCCGGACCCTGAGAGTCCACAGAATATGATTAAAGGTTTATTTTTCATTCTTAACCATTAGGAACACTATTCTTTTAATAAATCTAGCTTATTTTAATAGATTCATCTTCTTTATTAACAAAAACATCATCTCCATTCTTAACTGAATCTAAAATCATCTGTGAAATTTCTGGACGCATGAACCATGAAGGCGGCTGCTGTCCAGATTCAAACATCTTTCTTGCTTGGGTACCAGAGACGTGGAATTTGTCGTTATCGGGATGATTAACAGCTTCAGCTTCATCGATATGTTTATCCAATTCTTTTGAATAAAATACTTTATCAAATCTTACTGGAACAATACCGAGATCTGGAAATCTTTCAAAGATGTTATGGGAAGCTTTTGGATGATAGAAATCTCCTACACCAGTATGATCTCTGCCAACAACAAAATGGCTGCAGCCAAAATTTTTTCTGCAAAGAGCTGTGAAGATAGCTTCCCTAGGACCAGCATATCTGGAATATGTAGAGAATGTTGCAAAAAGTGTTTTGTTTTTTGGGTAGAACTGCTTGGTCATTAATTCATAGGCTTTAATTATAGATTTGGCATTAAAATCTCCAGCTTTTTTCTTGCCAACAACCGGATGGACAAATAATCCATCACAATTTTCTTTTTCCATTGCCCTTAGCTGGATAAATTCGTGTCCTCTATGGATTACATTACGTGTGTGGAAGCCTACAACTTTAGACCAACCTCTTTGTTCAAACAAACTGCGGGTTTGTTTTGGTGTGAGTTCATATTCTTTATTTTCTGAATCTTTTCTTTTTAGCAAGCTAATTTTTCCTCCAAGAAGGACAGGGCGCATATCCATAACATTTCTTACTCCGGGATGTTCCATACCCTCAGTTCCATACATCTTTTGCACAGTCTCTTTCTTATCAAAATTATATTTTTCCGCAAGATGTAAGATTGCCATAACATTGTCACTGTCGTCGATTAGGGCAACGTCTTTTCCAATTTCCAGTTTCTGCGCTTCTTCCTCCAGAACGTCAAGCCAGATTGGTAAAGTCCAGACCAAGCCGTTCGCTAATCTCATGTTATTGAGTACTGACTGTAAATCTTCTTTGCCCATAAAGCCGTCAATAGGGCTGTAAGTTCCGATAGCAATCTGCTCGACATCTCTCTGCCTGTTTTCATCCAGTTCTATTTTTGGAAGGGGATCTAAATAACTGAAATCAGGAATTTCTTTAAGTACTCTGTTAATCAACTTTCCACCATGCGGTGATATTAGGGATGAAGATATTTCATGGTCTAGCAAGTAACCTGAATCTACTAATTTTTGTACAAATTTATCTTCCTTATCCTTAAATTCCTCAATATTAATGGCTAACTGAGAATGTTCTATCAATTTGTTCAGCATGTTTATTGTTTCCATTGGGTGTTTGCCAATCGCGGTTTCTGCTGCTAGAACTAATCCGTATGCTCCATCAACCATTGTATTGATAACATCATGAACTTCTGCTCGAGTAGGTTTTCTATTTTCAATCATCGTTTCTAGTAAGTTTGTAGCTACAAAGACGCCTGTATTCTGTTTTCCAGCTTTGTTTAAGATTATTTTTTGTGTGAAAGGTATTTTTTCTACTGGTATCTCTTTGCTTAGATCTCCTCGGTCTATAAGCAGGTAATCGGAATTTTTGATTATTTCATCGAGATTCTTAAGAGCATCAATGCATTCAATCTTGGAAATTATCTCCATCGTATTTTGTGTTGCCCTTCTCACCTCATTGATACATTCTGCAGATCTTACAAATGAGACGGCTATATGGCCTATTCCTTCTTCCAGCCCAACTTTAATAGATTCGTAATCCTTCTCTGAAAGCGGCGGAAGTTTTATCTCTCTGTCAACAACAACAGATTTATTTTTTCCTAAGAAGCCTCCAGTTACAGCTTTAGCTTTGATGTAACCGTTTTCAATGGTGGAAGTGTCAGAAACAAGCAATGTGACTGTATCAAAATCAACCTGTATGAGGTCTCCTTTCTGCAGCTGTTTGACTACGTGGCCAGGCTTTAAACTGAAGCCTTCTTTGTTTCCAGTAATCTGTTCAGAATGAATTTCAACTTCATCATTCTCTTCAAGGGTTATATTGTTTGTGCTAAGGTCTCCTGTTCTTACCTGCGATCCTTCAGTGTCAATGATGAATGGAATTCCAACTTTTTTTGCCAGTTTGATAAAATTTCTTAAATCTTCAACAGAAGAATGAGACATATTAACTCTTACAAAATCTACACCCTTACTTTTTATTTTTCTTAGGTCTGCTTCAGTATTTGTAGCTGGACCAATGGTAGCAATGATTTTTATTTTTTTATTTTCCACCATTTTTTCTCTCTTTATCTAAAGTATGCTTTAAAATACTTATGGAAGTATAAGCTGAAAGAGATCAAGATAATCAAATTTTTATGAACCTACTCAAGGTATTTTCTCCCAGCCATTTATTGTATCTCTCATAATCTTCCCCAGTATCGAACTCTAACCAGCCTTTGCCGATGATTATTGGATCGACTCTTTGTCCAGAGTTTATTAATGCCTGAATCATGCAGGTCATGTAGGCTTTCTTGAAGGATTTTGATCTTAACCATGGCTCATCTTTATCATAGAACTGTTTCTTGTTTTTGTGGTAGACTTCCTTTAATCTTTTTTGTCCTTCCTTTGAAAATTTAATTAAGCCAATATATCTAACTTTTGCTTCCTCTCTGGTGCAGTTGGTATTGCCTAAATCGGTAATATTTCCATTTTTGCCAATAACAAGACTTTCCATGTCATTTTCAGGGTTATCATCCCTGGCGCACCAGTATTCCCAGTAATCTTCATCAACTGCCACTCCAACATCAGCTTGGCTTTCAAGCATTTTTTGGATTACTTTTGGTTCATAAATGATATCTGCATAGCAAACAAGAACATCGTCAGAACTATCAAGTTCTTCTTCTGCGCAGAATAAAGTTTCAACCATGTTGGTATTGGCGTAATCAGGGTTGTGGTATGTTTTTGTATCGGGGATATTTATCTTCTCAGGCATGTATCCTTTTACTATAATTATGTCCTTTATTCCTGCTTCCTTTAGAGTTTCAACTTGACGTTCTATCAAAGTTTTTTCCTTAAATTGAAGCATGCATTTGGGAAGGTTCTCGGTATATTTGCCCAAGCGTGTTCCCATACCGGCTGCTAGGATGATAGCTTTCATTTCTTCCAAAACAACTCTCTTTTTACAAAAGCTTTCAATAACTTCTCGTTAATATCTTTATCTGGGCTTTTGCGTTCAGGATGCCATTGTACTCCTGCAATAGGCAGGGAAGGGTGGTAGAGTCCTTCCACCAATCTCTCTTTCTCAGAAACGGCGAAAGGTTTCAATTTGGGACTTAATGATCCTTCGGTAACAGCTTGATTGTGGAAGGAATTGACCTTTGTATCGTTGAAGGCTTCTTTTTCATCAATAATTCTGATTCCATGATCTAAACCTGGGGGATGAGTGTCTCCTATCTCTTCCTTGATATTCTTAATAAGTTTCCCTCCAAAAAACACATTGATCATCTGCATACCCCTGCAGATGCCTAGTACTGGCAATTTTCTTTCCACTGCTATTTCCAACATCTTTCTCTCTGTATTATCTCTTTCAGCAGAAACTCCCGGCCATTCAACATCTTCACCGTACATTCTAGGGCTGATATCGTTTCCACCTGATAGGATAACACCTTCAATAGGAAATTTTTCGAAATAATAAGGTATATCGCCGCTAAAATTTGGAATTAGAACCAGCTTGATGCCGAACTTTTCAAGGTATGATGTATAACTTGTTTCCAGATTGTCCATCCATTCCTTATGCTTATTTAGATCGCATCTTTGAGATATTGCTATTAACATTTTCTTAGCTGTGAAAACTCCGAGGTTATAATTTTATTGTTTTTACAATCTATAATTGCTTCTTCAGCATTATTCACTCTATTGAATATAACTTCTCCGCAGCCAATAGCAGCTGGTATACCAAACTCAGCGCAGCGTATTGACATATGAGAAGCCACACCTCCGTACTTTGTAATCAGTCCGCTGGGATTTCTGGTAAATATCCAGTCATATCCTGGATCCCCGTTTTCTAGTAGAATAATATTGCCTTCAATCTCAGGGATATTGGTTTTGTCCATCGTATCTATGTTAACAACTTTACTTTTAATCATTTTTTGTGTGATGAAATTTGGCTTTGCTTGGTAATGCTCAATTACATCAAAATCCTCCTCAGAAAAAATGACGGACGGCAGTACAATCTTGTCATAAATTTCTCGTTCTTTTGTTTTTTGTTCAATTAATACTTTCCATACGGCAGATATTTTTATTGGATCTTCTAAGGATTGTGTTTTCAAAATGTCATTGATGTCAAGCATGGCAATTTCTTTCCTTGTAAAACCCATCTCTTCCCCTGCTTTTGCAATCAGTTCAAGAGCATCACTAAGATTTTTACTGAATTCAAATTTTGCCAACTCTCTGGCTTCCGTTGCCTGTTTTACAAATTCAATAAAATGTTGAGCATCGAACTCTAATCCTTCTTCTTTGAATGCTTCTGTAATTGCAGATTTAGTGTTGTCATCAGGAACAAAATCTTCATCAGAGATTTCCTGCTTAAGATTTATATTGCTGGCCTGCAAGAGATTTGGATTTTTGTCATACCTTAAGCTGGTGATGTCATAAGTTCCAGGACGAAGATGGTAGTAGTGCTGTAAAAATTCTTCTTTACTCAGAGATCCTGAGACCAGTCTCTTAAAATCTTCATTGATTTTAGTTGCTACGGTGTTAACAGAGCTGTATAGGTTTTCATAAAATTCTGAAGTTATGATATTTCTTTGGACTAATGTTTTTAACAAAGTTTTGGCAATAAAACCAAGTCTGGCAAGACGTGAAAACTGTATGGTCCCTTTATCTCTGCAATCATCAAGCAGAATCCTGGAATCTTCTATAAGATGGCCCGGCTTAACTTCTTCTTTTGCTTTTTCCTGTATCAGTTTTCTTTCCTCTTCCAGACTGAAGACATCATTTAGATCGTTCTTAATCGATTCCGGGGAATTACATACTAAGTTATTGGTTAATTTTAATAGCGGCCTTTTCAATTCTTCAATCTCTGTTTTTGAGAAACCTGCATCACGCAGCTCTTCTGATCTCTGCTTAAAACAAAGATCATAACAAGTATGGAGAACTTCAAATTCAACTTTGTCTTGCAGGTACGGACTTTTTTTCAATTTTTCAAGGTAAAAATCAATCAATTTTTTTCTTAGGTTTTTGGAAATAGCCGCAGGTGTAAAAGAATTAAACGTATTCCTAACATTTACGAAAGGTTTATTGCCAAATAATTCAACAAGTTTTGCAGGATTAACGTTGTAGTATCCCTGAGAGGTTCTAGCTTCATGCCAGGAGTTGTTGGTTATGATATAGTCATATAGTGAATAATCAAGATGATTTGGGGCATTTCCAATTATTTCTGCTGGATTCCAGTCCGGCATGTCAGCGAAGAAAGTTGTTTCTCCTTCTAAATGATCCTGTTTTTGGGAAAGCAGTTTGAATTTTTGCTTCATCTCATCTATTTTTAATTTTACCTGTTGATCTTTGGTTTCTTTAAACACGTTTGCCGCTAATGGCCTAACCTGGAAAATTATTGCCTCTCCTTCTTTGTTTATTGCAAATTCGATATCTAAAGGAATTTTTGAAATAAGTTCTTCAATCTCTCTAATTGATGCAACTAGTTTCTTCATTTTGTCTGGAATATTCTCTGAGAATTTATAGATAACAATCATCTTATTTTCCCTTCCTGCTGTTACCGAGTCGGTGCTCCCAGATATGTCATCATAATTAATCACATAATAAGGTGAATTTTTTTCTAAAGTTCTTGTAAAAACAACCCCGCTCATAGCAATATTTTCAGTTTGACTCTGTACTAAAACCTGATTAAACGAACTTTCACTCCCTTTTTCTTTATAAGATTTTAATACCCCATCTATCGCATCAGAAACTTCTTCTCTTGAACTCGCATTGACATCAAGAAAGCTGTCAAAGTAACCTGCCATTGAATTATCTAAAGTGTCTTCATTAATTGCAGAACTGCGTACGACTACTTTTTCAGAAAATCTCTTTTGTATTTCATCTAATATTTTTTCCTTATTGTTTTTCCAGTCAGAATATGCGAAAGAGTAAAGCGGTTCTATCTTTGATTTCTTGAGAAGTGGCTGCAATGCTTTAAGGGTGTCTGCTTTTGAAGATATGATTGTTGTATCCTTGTCGTTACTTTCTTCTGCATGACCATCTTTTTGTATGTAAGAAGTAAACTGTTTTAGGTCTTTATATCTATCTTTATTTTCAATAATCTTGTTTACGATTTTGAAAGTTGATAACCTTGAATAATAGGGGTGCCTTATGACTTCTCCGCCGATGCTTTTTACATAGTCTTCTCCAGGAATATCTTTTATATAATCGCCGTGGACCAAAATTATTTTTGCTTCTGGAAATTCCTTGCTGATTTCTCTGATGTTTTCTGTAGGATCTCTTTTATGCTGGATCATAACTTTATCGACACAACGCAGACTGCTTACAACAGCTCTGCGCTCTTCAAAATTAGCAACTGGTCTTAATCGGTATTCTTCCACACATTTGTCAGTAAATACTCCGCAGATCAATTCGTCAGAGATTGATTTGGCAAACTCAATAGCCTGGAGATGCCCGTAATGAAACAGATCACAGACTACTCCTAGGTAAGCAATCTTTTTAATCTTGCTACTTTCACTGTCTAAAGCTACTCTTTCCACAGGAATACCAAGAAAAAATCGTTTTTAAATATTGTTAAACTTAGAAATTAAAATACAGTTTTTACTTCTTCATCATATCTGCTAAAAATCCAAATAAAATTATCTGAACTCCGGCCAGCATAAGCAATACGCTGAGTATTTGCGAAGGTATCCTTCCAACATATCCTAAGGTGATAAACCTGTACAGCAGCCAAATCCCGATCCCAAATCCTGCGGAAAAGAAAAAGAGGCCTACTTTACCAAAAAATGCAAGCGGTTCGTAATCTCTGTAAATCCTGAATATATTTATCCATGCCTTCAGCGCATACTCAAACGGGTTCTTAAATAGCCTGCTATTTCTAGTCTTACGCGCTTTGATCGGAACATGCCCTATACGCATCTTTCTTCTTCCAGCGCGAAGTATCTGTTCCTGAGTGTAAGTAAAATAATTTATCAAAGGCAGCTGGGCAACTTCCGATGTGAAAGCGCGGAATCCAGTAGTTGTATCAGAGATTCTTTGTTTAAGCAGGTTAGAAAATACCAGCGCAAACGCTCTGTTTCCAATTTTTTTCATAAAAGATTCGTTTTCATATCTCCCTTTGCCAAAACGAGTTCCAAGAACAAGATCATATCCATGTTTAACTTTTTTGATTAGGAAAGGGATGTATTTTGCAGGATATTGCCCGTCAGCATCAGTATGCACAATTATATCTGCTTTCCTTCTTAGACATTCTTTCATCTCTCTCTTAAATGTTTCAGCTAATCCTAGATTTCTTTTATTAGAAACAACTACAGCACCATGTTTCTTTGCCACTTTTTCAGTCCTGTCTTTTGAGCCGTCGTTCAGAACAAGAATTTCATACTCGTAATTATATAAGCTCATGACTTCTTTAATTTCCTCAATGACTCTTGGTAAAGTTTTCTCTTCATTATAGGCTGGAATGGTTATTATTATTTTCATTTTGAATCTACGTCTTTTGTTTCATTACCTTTCTATGATCTTTTTTTCACGTGCGGAAGTTGTCAGTAAATTGGCAACTCTAAGAACTTCCAATCCATGTTCGCCGGTTACAGATGGTTCAGTATTTTCAAGAATACAGGAAATGAACGACTCTATTTCAACTTGTAATGGCTCTCTTTTGGTGAGGTTTATTTTTTTCATGTCTCCTTCGCTTACTCCAACCCATTGATCGCTTGCAAAGGAACCGTTCTCATAAAAATATAAATCCTGATTAAGATAATTAACTCTAAACATTCCTTTCTTGCCAAAAACTTGTAATTCTCTAATTTTTGTAGGAGAAAGGTAATTGATATTAAGAACTGCTTTGATTTCATTGCCGTAACGCATTAATGCGGTAACAGAATCCTCGTGGTGAGGGTGTAATTTCTGCTGCGTTTCAGCATAAATTCTGGTGGGATGACTGCCAATAAGAAAATGAATTATGTCAATGTCATGAACAGATAAATCTGTGATTACTCCCACATCTGTCATTCTCTCTGGAAATGGCCCGATTCTTTGCGCATCAATCTTATAAATCTCTCCAAGATCTGAAAGACGTTTTTTTAATTCAATGACCGCAGGATTGAACCTTTCAATATGTCCAATCATTAATTTAACTCCGTTTAATCTGGCGCATTCAATAATTTCTTTTGCCTCTTCTTCAGTGCTGGCGATTGGTTTTTCAAGAAGAACGTGTTTTCTTTTGTTTAATATATAAATTGCGACTTCTTTATGCAAACTTGTAGGCACGGAGATGGAAACTGCGTCAATATCTTCTGATTGAAGCATCTCCTTATAGTTAGCGTAACTTTTTACACCATATCTTTTTGCCACTTTTTCAAGCTGTTCAGTGTTTGGGTCGCTTACAGCTATAAGAGTGCAATTTTTACTATCTGAATATACTCTGGCATGGTTTTGTCCCATCGATCCGACTCCGATTACAGCTACTTTAATCATTTTTTTTGATTCAATCTATTTTTGTATTGGCTAATTCTTTTAGAGTATTGACTATTCTTTTAAGGTCTTCTTCAGTAAGTGATGGATGTACTGGAAGGGAAAGGACTTCTTTAACAACTTTTTCAGTTACAGGAAGTGAAAGATTATTCTGTTCAGAGTATGCTAATTGTTTATGTATCGGAACAGGATAAAATACAGAGTTACCAACTCCATTATCAGCAAGGTATTTAGAAACTTCATCTCTGGTTTTAGGAAAATCTTCTGTGATTCTGATTGTGAATTGATGGAAGACGTGGCTGTTTGCTTCTTTTATGTCTCTGGTTTTAGGAATAATCATTCCTTCTACATCTTTTAAATTTTCGTTTAAGAATTGAGCATTTTCCTTCCTTTTTTGGTTGAATCCACTTAATTTTTTTAATTGTTCTACGCCGATAGCAGCTGCAACATCGGTCATCCGGTAATTATAGCCGATAAGGTCATGATGATATGTTTTGAAAGATCCATGGTGAATTATTTTTCTTATCTTTTCTGCTAAGAGATTATCATTGGTCGTGATCATCCCTCCTTCTCCAGTTGTAATATTTTTTGTGGCATAGAATGAAAAACATCCTGTGCTGAATGAACCAACTTTTCTGCCTTGGAATTCTGCGCCGTGTGCCTGACAGGCATCTTCAATAACTGCTAGGCCATATTTTTCTGCAATCTGCATTACTTTTTCCATGTCGCAGCTTTGCCCATAGAGATGGACGACCATGATTGCTTTTGTCTTATTGGTGATAGCAGCTTCAATCAAGTCAAGATTGATATTAAATGTTTTTTCATCAATATCTACAAATACCGGGGTTGCTCCAGTCATCTTGATAGAATTGGCTGTAGCAATGAATGAGAATGAAGGAGTAATAACTTCGTCACCTTCTTTAATACCGTGAACGAGAAGGGCTGCATGAAGGGCAGTAGTTCCATTAGAAGTAGCGATGGCATGTTTTACTCCAATAAATTCAGCAAAAGTTTTTTCAAACTCTTCAACCTTACTGCCTCTTGCCAGCATTCCAGACTCTAAAACCTGCAGTACAGCTCTTTTTTCTTCCTCGCCAATGATCGGCTTTGCAATAGGAATCATAACTTTAAAAGAGCAAAATTTAGCTTTATAAAGTTTGTTTAACTAAGATTTAACCCGTTGCAGTTTTCACAATTCTCCCCGCCTAACTTCCCCACTGCTAATTTCCTGCCGCACTTGCAGACATATCCTCTAAGCATGGCAGGATTACCAAACACCAGCGCAAAATCGGGCACGTCTTTGGTCACAACTGACCCTGCCCCAACCATAGCAAATTTTCCAATAGTTATCCCTGGAACTGTAACAACTCTCGCTCCCAGTGAAGCTCCTTCTTTTATAGTAGTTTTACTTTCTTCCCAGTTAGCATCTGTTTTAAGACTGCCGTCAAGATTAATTGCTCTGGGAACAACGTCATTGGTCGTGGTGCAATGCGGGCCGATAAAAACACCATTGCCTAGGATTGTTCCGTGATATAAGGAGCTGTTGTTCTGGATTTTACAATTGTTTCCTATGATAACATCTTTATCAACGTATACATTCTTGGCGATGATGCAGTCGTTACCAACAACTGCATCTTCACGGATTTGGGCATAATGCCAGATTTTTACGCTTTCCCCGATTATCGCTTTAGGAGAAATTTCAGCTGTATTGTGAATCATTTTTGATCTCTTTAAGAACCTCAATAATCTTTTCGCTGACGTTTACTTCGAACGGATATTTAATATCCTTAATTCTTTGCAGTTCAAATTCATTGTGCAACAGTACTCTGGCTGTCTCAACAATTTTTTTAGTTCCAGTTCCAACAAGGATGTTTTTTCCAGCTTCAACCAATCGTTTCCATTCAGTCTCCTGCCTTGGGATCAAACAAGGGATATTGAGCGCTAATGCTTCCTCCTGAATGCCTCCACTGTCTGATATGCAAAAAGTGCAATTAGCCAACAAAGATAAAAAAGATAGGTACGACTGAGGTTTGAGAACTTTTATTCTTTCGTTTAATGCGATAGAACTTTCTAAGATTACTTTTTTGGTACGCGGATGTATAGGAAAGATGATTTCAGTCTCTTCTGCAAGTAGATTCAGGGCGGCAAGAATACTTTTCAAATTTGCGGGAGTTTCGGTGTTGTCAGCTCGGTGTAAGGTAACAAGAATATATCTTTTTTGTGTGTGCTCAAGCTCTTTGAGGCTTCTTCTTTCCACGTATTCCTTATTTCTTAAGACAGCTTCAAATGCGGTACTACCAAAATTATAGATCTTACTTTCTGGAATACCTTCGTTCACCAAATTTGAGACGGCAACTTTATCAGGAGCAAACAGATGATCGGAAATGTGATCTATCATAACTCGGTTCGCTTCTTCCGGGACCCTCTTGTTGAAAGACCTGCATCCAGCTTCAACATGAGCAACATTGAGGTACATCTTTACAGCCGCCAATGCCCCTGCTAATGCTGAATTAGTATCTCCATGGATGATGACAAGATCTGGTTTTTCAGCAGCAAGAACTGATTCTATCTTTTCGAGCATTGCTGCGGTCTGTTTCCCTGGAGCAGCTGATCCAACCGCGAGATTGTATTTAGGCTGAGGTAACTGCAGATCTTCAAAAAAACACTTGTCCATATCAACATCGTAATGCTGGCCTGTGTGAATGATGGTATGGTCAAACTCTCTTTCAAGAAAAGGAATAAGCGGTGATAACTTGATTATTTCCGGTCTTGTTCCAAGTATTGTTATCGCCTTCATATTTCTTTCCCCAAGAACCGATATAGGACAATCTTTGAAAGAAGATTTACATGGTCAAGCATCACACTAAGAGTCTTCATCTTTGATTTACCGAACTTACGCACATTTAATTCTGCAGGAAGCTCTTTCACGCTGTAATCTTTCAGAATAGACCTGATCATTATCTCTGTAACCCCCAAGAAGGTGTTAGATTTGAACTGGACATTTCTAACGACATCTTTTCGATATACTCTGACCATCGCTGTATACGTGTGCAACTTTGAACTAAGCAATGTCCTGTAAAACTGGGATACTGCTTTGCTTAGGAAGACGCGATACTTAGGCACGTTGTTTACTTTTCCTTTAGGGTGATATGGTGACACGGTGACTATGTCGGTGTGCTTGTCAAGAAGGTCAAGAAGCTCAATCAACAGCGCAGGATTATATGTACAGTCACTATCCAGTGTTGCAACAAGATCGCCAGAAGCATGATAAAAACCAGTTTTCAACGCTCCTCCTAGATTTCTGTTTTTCCCATGCTTAATTATTTCTGTATGATTTAGATCTTTGAAATAGTGGTGGAGAAGCTCGTATGTATTATCCGTACTTCCGTCATCAATAAACAGCACCTCAATAGAATATTGCTTTTTTAAGGTTTCAAGAACAGGGTTTAATTGTTTGGCGAGATTTGGTATCCCTTTTTCTTCGTTATAGCAAGGAATAATAATAGTGAGCTTTTGCTGCTTGTCCATCGTTTCTTTCTTAGATTTTTTGTTTAAAAGCTTTATGATTTTCAGTATGTGCATAACTAGTTCTGGGCGCTCGTCTCTAGGTTTATGGAGTCTCTACGAGCGTACGCACTTTGACTATCGAGGATACAAAGCCCTCGCTGGTGACATTCACTCTATGCACATACGATTTTCAGAAAACAGACTTGCTCCATAATGCGGCGATTTGGACCACATCATTTCAATAATTTTCCAAAGGGCTTTTATCAAACCACCAGAAGGGATGGGTAAGGATGCAGAGCCGTTGCTCTTCTCTTTTGATGAAATTGCACATGCAGCCCTCTCTCCAGCGTGAACTGCTGTCTGAGATGTATTTCAATCCTTTCAGAAAAATATCTGAATAGGCTTGATATCCCAAACCAAATTTTTGAAGATATTTGTCGGTGATGACGAATGCGCTCTTATTAGGTTCGTGCGCAGAGATTCCATTCAACTTCACTCCACTCATCTTTTCAAAAATAGCTGCATCTCTTCTGAAGAATTCTTCTGCTTCTTCTTTTGATAATGCTGCAAAATCACAATCATGATGCAGCCCTAACTCGTGACCAAGCTTTTCTAACTCTTTTATGATTAAATAATTTTGAGAGAAATATGGGTTGTACTTTGCATGAAGCCTGATAAAATAGGTTGCAGAAATTCCAAGTTCTTTTTCAATCTTGGCAAAATTCAAAGCAAGGCTAAGATCGTGATCAACATCATGCCTCATGACAATTATTTTTGCCGTTTTTTTGATATCATCTTTTAGATCTATGTAGGAATTCATGTTTACAAAAAGGTACCCTTTCTCTTTTGCCAACTGCAGGCAGTCCTTATAATGCTCTAAAGAAAATGAACAATCTTTACTCATCTTTTATAGACCTCAGGCCGATGATCACTTTGTTAGTTACAAAACTATCGTTGTTCCGGAAATGATCGCTGATAACTTTTTTCATATTTTCCTCTATATCTTTGCTGTATAATGGGGTAGCTTTCCAGTAGTTGTATAAAACTTCGCCGTCAGGGAAATTGATCGGATTACTGAATTCTAACACTTCTACGTTGCCGAAAATTTGGCTCAACAGCTCTTTTGCATCGGTCTCCAAAAAATCAGTCCAGTGCAGGAAATCATCTGAGAATTCACCGCCAGCTTTTTTTACCAACTCCAGAAATTCAGTATTGTTCTTTTTTGTTGGACCGCAGATAAAAATAACCCCTTTTGTCTCAAGCAGTTGGTGAATGTCGTTAAAAGTTTTGTTTTTGTCAATTGTATAATAGATAGCAAATGATGACAAAATCCGATGATACCTGCCTGCCGGATTGTTCTCGGACAGCTTCGTTAGGTCTGAATTCACAACGTTCATATTTTTCAGGGACTGCCGGCTAATCTTTTGTCTGCATTCTGACAATGATTCATCACTCGCATCCATGCCGACAACCAATCCATTCTCTCCGATAATCTGCGCGATGGTGAAAAAGTGCTTCCCTCTTCCGCAGCCTATATCAAGAACATACATCCCTTCAGTCAAATCAAGGCTATCAATCACCCATTTGTCGAAATCATTCTTGGAGTAATTCTTGTGGACGAAAACTCTATAATCCAACGCTTTGGAATCGGTTTCAATTTTCGTGTTCATGATGAAAACAAGGCTGCTGATAATTTATAAGGTTTTCTATGTGCTAATCTTATCGTTTAGTTCTTTCCTTAGATTTCTGTAAAATATCAAAATTAATGCTCCGAATAAAATAAGCAGATAATAACTTATTAATCTGTTAAGCAGTACTGAGCTTTGAATTGCGCCGGCTGTACCTGAGGTGAGGAGAAGAAGAATTGCTGAAGATGAAACTTCAATGATTCCAATCCCCCCTGGAATCATTGAAAGTACTCCTAGAATAGTCGTGCTGCCCAACACGAATGCTGAGAGAGGCACACTCACATTGACTCCAAAAACCTGCAGGATAAGGTAAAACTGCAACACTTCTAAAAGAATGGCAAATGCGGAAAATAGTGAAAGGAATAAAAACAGATGCTTGTCTTTAAGAATGCTGAATGCAGCAAAAAACTGCTGAGAAAACTCTTCCAGCTGTTTACTCATTTTTTCAGAAAAAGAAAGTCTGAGAATCACTAACTTGCTCAGTTTCTGGTATCTTTCTGGAAAGAGCGCCAGAGATAGGGTAATTGCCAAGGCTGCGCCTAAGGCAGTGAAGATGATGCTATTGCTTATTATCTCCTGCTTGGAGATGAAGAAGGTGGAGATAAAAATTATTGCCAGAAGCGTGATGAGTTCGCAAATTCGTTCCATCAGCACACAAGGAAATGATGTTGAGATTGGAATGTTTGCTTTCTCTTTGAGCATGAGCGGTTTGGCCATCTCAATCCGGCCTGGAATGATGCTTCCAAAAGCGACTCCGGCGATGACAGAAAGAAAAGAGAATCTTATGCTTATTTTTTCCCGGGATGTACGATAGATTAACGCTCTCCAGCGTAACGCTTTGATAAGGATATGCGATGCAGTAATTGCAATAATCATAATGATTGTTGAAATAGAAAGATTTTGCAGGCTTTTAAGAGTATTACTTAAGTCAACCTTGTAGATGAAAATTCCAAGTATGGCAAGACCAATTACAGAAAGTATCTTTTGGGCTAACTTTTTATGATTCATCTAATTCTGACCATTTGGAGTTCTTTATATGTTTTACTCACTGGTTGTCTATATTTAATAAGTTTTATATAACAATCTTAGGTGATGAAGGCATGTCAAGCTGGTCTTTTTCAAGAAAAGGTACTGTGTTTGTATTAGTTGCAATAATTTTAATTGGCGCTTTTCTACGTCTGCATGACCTAGGAAAAGAAAATCTTTGGACAGATGAAGCCTTCTCATTGCACCATGCTCAAGAAGAGGATTTAACTTCTTTATTTGAACAAGTTGCTAAAACTGAAGCAGCGCCCCTTGGCTATTATGTCTTGCTGCATTATTGGGTTAAAGCATTTGGAAATTCAGAATTTTCTGTAAGGCTGCCCTCAGCAATATTTGGCGTTCTTTCAATACTGATGATATTCTTGTTAACAAGATTATTTTTTGACAGGAAAGTTGCCTTGCTTTCATCTTTTTTTTTAGCCACTTCAATGCTGCAGGTTCTTTATTCCCAGGAAGCAAGATTATACAGCATGTTTACATTTCTTACTTTGCTTTCTGCATACTTCTTTTTTAAGTGGTATTTATGTAGAAATATTTGGGGAAAGAAGATTTATCAGGCAGGATATTTTTTATCAATTCTTGCTGCGGTCTATACAAATTATCTTGCAGTTATCCTAATTGCTCTCTACTCTTTTGTGCTTCTTTTTAACTGGAAGGGCTCAAACACTCTTTTTAAGAAATGGGTTCTTATGCACATTATAGTTTTGGTATTATCGCTGCCTCTTTTATCCTGGTTATTAACTCAATATACATTACTGAATACAGGACTATCAAACACTTTGATTAGTAAAGGGGTGCCTGGTATTTTAGCAAGTACTGGGATATTCTTATTTACAATTCCTTTTATCTTAATTTTATCTGGATTATTAGGGTTATATCTGTTAAGAAATCAATTAAAAGATATCTTTGTTAAAGTAAAGATAACTGATTTTTTATTTACAATCTTATTTTTAGTTTTTTGCGCATCATACGTCTATTTGACTAAAAATGGCCTATATGTTTTCGGAATAAATGTTATTCCAAATCCGATCACTCATTCCTATTTTTTGATAAGACATCCATTTTTTCTGGTTTCATTTGTTTACATTTTTATTGCATATAAGATAGTTTACATGAAAGCAAAAAAGTTAGCCGTTTTATGCATTCTTCTGATTATTATTGTCAACTCATCGTCTTTATCCTCATATTATCAAACTACAACCAAAGCAGAATGGGAAGAGGTAGTTTTGCACATAAAATCTGAAAGCGCAAATCCTTCGATCCTTGTTGATAAAGGCGGTTCCTCAAATATATTTTTATTAGAGTATTATTCTCAGGAACCTACAGAAATAGTCAGATTAACCTGGTCCAACAGAACTGAGGGCAGGAATCTTAAAAGGATAGATTTAGATGTTTTAGATGGAATTTTAAAGCAAAGAGGTGATTTCTGGCTGGTCTTGGCTAGAGGAAGCGATGATTACTATAAAGAGTATCTTGATGAAAGGTATAGCTTAACCGAAGAAAAAGAATTTTATGAGATTAGCTTGTATCACTATGGTCATAAAGATCAAAAAACGAATAATTTTATATAGTGGAGTTTGTGAGAGAATAAGATGGCGGCAAGTTTTATTACAATCATATTATTCTTTGTTTATATCTGGGGTCTTGGTTTCACTGTAACTTATTTCCTGACTAAGAAAGATGATCTATCAGAACGATTATTGATGCAGATCGGAATAGGCTTAGGGATTTTTGTCATTTTTTCCATCTTTCTTAATTTTCTCCATATTCCTTTGGACTGGAGGATATTTTTTATCCTGAGTTTGCTGTTCCCTCTTTATGTTCTGACTCAGAGAATAAGGAAAGGCGCGCTGAAAATACCTCCGTTCAATTTCGCGCTGAAGAAATCGACGTTTTCACTTCTTGCAGTCCTGGTTATTTTTCTGATATCTTTCTACGTCTATTCTACAGGCGCATTTTCATACCCTTATCTGGAGGATGAAGATCCTTGGGATCATGCCGTAGGAGTCAAGTATGTTGCTATTGAGAAAAATGCTTACGATCCTCCAGTAACAGTACCAGGCTATGTTGTCGATCCAGTTCTCTCGTATATAGATCCTTATCCTCCAGGGTACAATATTCTTTTAGGGATACTGCACCAGACTTCAGCAGATTTGACGTGGACACTGAAGTTTTTTAATGCGTTGATTATCTCTCTAGGCTTCATCTTTTTCTTTTTCTTTGCTAAAAGATTCATGAATAGTCACACTAAAGCGCTTTTCGCAACATTTGTTCTTGCATCCATCCCATCTTATCTCAGCCATTTTATCTGGGCTCATTCTTTGGTCATCACGCTGGTATTTCCGACGTTTTATGCTTTTGAAAGGATTAAAGATGACAAGAGATGGACAGTCGTTGCCGGCTTGCTGGTCGCGGCAATCTGGGTAACTCAAAACTTTTCACAACCAATAAAAATCAGCACCATGATCTTACTTTATCTAATAGTTGGTTCTATCTTAACTCGTAAATTCTTTAAATATGATTTTGCAGCCTTGGGAGGCGGCATTGCTCTTTCTTTTTTATGGTGGGGAATAATGATTAAAAAATATGGTCTACGTAATTTCATCGGTTATTATACGCACGAAACAATTACTGATACCGGACAGGTCGTTACTTCTGCAGTGGCTGATTGGAGTATTTTTAGCAAACTTGGATCAGTTTTAAGCGCTTTAACATCCTCGGGGGGTTCTGCTTCCAGAGCATACACTTTCAACGATTTTTTCGTGGCTAAAAGCCAGAACATGATTAACAATCCTATAGGCGTTGGTGTTGTCCTTTCTCTTCTAACACTGGTTGGCATTCTGTATATTCTCTGGCGCTATAAATCAGAGATTGTCACCTCAAAGAACACGTGGCTCTGCATCTCCCTATTCTGGATGATCTTTACTTTCTGGGGAGTAAATGGCATGACTTTCCCTATTTCTGTCGCACGGGGGCCTTTTAGAGTCTGGATGCTCATGGCAATTCCTATTGCCTTGATCGCTACGGAAGGCCTGTCTTTTTTCATGACTTTTTTCAGAAAACAAAAAGTTGTGAAAATATTGGTGGTATTTGTCGTCATCCTGGGTATTTTTTTTACTTCAACCCAACAAAAAATTGATGTGAATACTTCCATCTGGCCGACGTCAGGATCATATACAAACAATCAGGAACCATTTCAATATGCTGAATGGTTTAATTCGATACCTGCAAACACGAATGTTTTCCTTTACTCCCCAAGAGATAAGCTGACGATCGGTTTTGGAAAGTCAAGCTGTTTATGGTGCCAGGATGTTATTGATTTCAGATACGACATACTAAATAAAGATGCAGATCAGTTGCATTCTTTCCTGAAAAGCAAGGATTATGAATATCTGGTGATAAACAGCTATATGGATTTTCGCTATCTAAGCGGCGTTTTTGGCGAGAACAAGACACAGGCAGAACTTCCTAAGAAATATTCAGAGATTGTCAACTCTGCTAATTTCTTACCTGTGCATCAGGTGGAAGGGAGTTTTGTCGTCTTTAAAGTAACTTAGCGCTTTTATGCCATTTCTTGTCCAGTACTATTTAGTTTTCTGAAGCTGTTTGTCAGGAACTTTCATTTCCTGATTTTAGTTAAGTTGTAAAAGAGTTTAAAATCATCTTCCTGTAGTTCTCCGACAACTTTCAGAAGAAGAAGATATAAACTCCCCAGAAATGCGTATGCTGCAAGCAGATATGGACCTGAAAACTGATTGTGATAAGCAATCACGAAGATGATTACAGAGCAGAAGGAAATTCTTACAACGGACTTTAATTCGGTCAATTTTCTAAATTTTTGATACACAAATATTCCAGTAATTATGGCGGCGACACTTGATGCCAACAGGGCAGTTATTGCTGCGCCGAGAATCCCATATTTAGGAATGAACAGGATATTGAGACTGAAAAGTAAGGGAATTACCACAACGAGTGCTGCTAACTTGATCTTTGCATGACCTCCGGCAATCAATATTGAGCCAAGAGTCATGAAAAAAGACAAACTTACCGAACTTACTGCCAAGACAGCCAAAGATGGTCCGCCTGGGGCATAAGTACCCGAGTAAAGCAATGACAGAAGGTCTGTTGCCGTGGCAGCAATCAATGCCGCAAAAGGAAGAATAAGCATTAAGAGATATCTTAGTGATCGCGAGATATACTTCTGCGCCAAAGGAAAATTATCATCAGCAATAGCTTTTGAAATTGATGGGAGCAGTGTCAGTGGAAAAGCAGCAAGAAGCAGATAAGGCACATTTGCCAGAGTAACAGCTGCTGTATAATGACCAACGGCAGCTGTATCAACAAGCATTTTTTTAAGGAACAACGTGTTCACATTCCTGATCAATGTGAATCCGAGAGCTATCAAGGTAAGCGGAGTGGCAAGCCTTATGATTTCTTTCTTAAAACTATGATTAGTAACTATGCCTGGATTCTTCTTGAGTATGTGGTTACTATAAATTATACCTGTGATAATCGCTACAAAATATCCTAAGAATGTTCCCAAAACACTGAATCCAAGCGCAACAAGCAGGAAAACAGCAACTAATCTGGTAATGTGGTGAACTATTGCGGTGATTGCCTGATACTTAAACATATGCCGCCCATTCAGGAAACCACTTAGATTTAATGTGTAATAACTATACGGAACTGTCATAATTCCAAGAACAATAACATATTTACTTAGGGATACATCTCTTAAGATTAGCGCAAACTGCTTTGCAAATATGATTAAAATAAGTGATAATATCGCTGCGACTTTAAACTGTATAGACATAGATTCCTTTATTATTGCAGCGCTGTGCTCGCCATTGCCAGAAAGAACTTTTGAAACAGCCTTGGGAACTCCGCTGTTTAATATAGAACCAATTATTAAATATATTGACATCACAACTCCAAATGTACCATATATACTTGGTCCAAAATATCGCCCTAGCCCTAGGTGAATAACATTTGTGCTCATGAAGAAAATTATCTGAGTTATGGTTAAGTATGCAGTACCAATCCCTATGACTCTTCCGCTTACTTTTGAAGAAGAATTTTGTTCTGATTTTTCCATCGCTAAGACCAGAGGAACCTTTACGTGAAGACGCATATTGCCTTGCTGCTTGACATCGCAGTCGCTCCGCCAGCTCCCAGACAGCAATTGTTAACTTCCCTAAACTTTGCGCAAAATTGTTCTCCTCCATCCTGACATTTCTTTTCAATACATCTATCAAAACCTTGTTTTCCTATATTCTTAACAGCCAGAACTGAGAAAATAATCATCAACATAAATAGACCATAGAGGCATAGCAATAATATTTTTTGGGCTAAAGTTAATTTCATCATGACATTGATAAAACTCTTGTTTTATAAAAGTTATCAAAAAGCAATTCTTTCCTTGTTAATTTTTTTGGTCGAGATATATCAAGAACTCATTATTCCTTTGTTGCATGAATAATTAGATAAAGATGTTCTTCCTGCCATAGTATTGGTGATACGATGGCAGATTGGAAGAACATTAATAATAAATACATAAAAGAAGGAGAACTTTATCTTTCTTTCGATT
>Ga0210057_1000506_pt1 | contig 63988 bp, 60 predicted proteins | sample CryGeyCG2114_010_2_FD_183968 | JGI IMG/M metagenome (GOLD analysis project Ga0210057, IMG submission 183968) | Groundwater microbial communities from aquifer - Crystal Geyser CG10_big_fil_rev_8/21/14_0.10 (SPAdes) (version 2) | ecosystem: Environmental > Aquatic > Deep subsurface > Groundwater ...
AAGTGAAATTACCCCAAGCTTTTTCTTAAAATTCCAGACTGAACAATCAGTTTTTGAACTTTTATATGACTATCCTTGGCCGCCAACAGAAGATTAGTAAGTTTAACATATGGCTCACTTTTTGTTCTTCGAGGGCCACATTTTATACTGAAGATACTCTCGAACCTTTTTATGTCATGATCAATATCCTGCCAGGCTATATTTTTCTCTCCTAGTTTCTTTAAATTTCCCCAGTTCAAAAATTTCCCCGCGTGCACGATGTCTCTTATATGGTTCTTGTAATATTTATTGATTAAGGTAAAATCATTTAGTTTTATGTTTGTGAACGCTCCAATTCCCAGAAACTCTGGTGGAATGCCGAGAGAGTAAAAAGACCCCGTGAAAGTGGTGGCTCTAGGGAGTCTTACCTTATTAATTTTTCTATCATAAGAAAATAGCCCGATGTGAGGATGTCTCTCGCGTCGGCAAGGAAAAGACTCAAAAATATGCCTTAAGTCTGGCACCACTTTGCTCAGACGTGATTGATATTCTTTTTCAAAAACAGCGATAAGGATGAGTAGTTCTTTTCTGTCCACCGAAGAGACCACTTGTGATTTCTGTGTTGGCCTTTTGTTGTAATACTTTATCGCTTGTCTTACCTTGGGTAGCGGGTAGTCGTATCTGAAAGCCGGTTGCAGCGTGATTGTACTGATACCGGGATATTCTAGAAGAAATTTTTTCATATTTAACGGACTGAGCCCACCCCGAAACGGTAGAGAGCCAGCTCCGATGATAGGAAAGAATTTTATGCCATACCCCTTTTCCATCTCTCTTAAATCGGAGAGTATAATTTTGTTTGCCAAGACAGTGGGTATAAGGCCGGAGAGCAGCGCGGGGTCACTACGCGCGATAAAAACTCGCAACGACGAAGGAGTAAATTTAAAAGTTTTCTGGTGTAGCTCTAGGTACTTTTTTAGAATTTTCTTTGCATTGATTTGCGTATCCACCCCTTCGAACAATGGAATAATCCGCACGTATTCTGTATTTTTATGGAATTTACTGAACGTCCTCGACTTCAGTCGAGACAGCTCTCTAAATGTTTTTTGGATGAAAATTAGTTGTTCCGCGTTCTCTGTCATTGGCAAAATTATTTCGAAGATTGGAGGAGCGTAGAATTTCAAATCACGAGCGAAGTCCTCACTAGTAAGCACAACCATTAGGGAACGAATCAAGCTATACCCTTTTTCCTGCCAGGTGTTCGGAATGCGGAAGGTGAGACGCCTCTTGAGACCAAGAGGATTTTTTTTAAAGTAATCAAAATGGTGGTGGAACAATCTGTCGACGACCGCTTCATCCGCAAATTTCCCCTCCCAGTCCCACATAAACTCTTCTATTCCCAAATTTCGAAATGCGTCCATGCATTCGGTGGTTTCTTCACTTGAACTTATGAACCCGTCGCCATTTTTCTTCCAATACGGCGCCCGGACATTGTCCGGATGCTGGGTGGCCATAGTTTTTGGAATTTTTGTCATTTCTTTTTGGTCTCCAATATCTTTTCTAGTCTATCAACAACCCACTTACTTCCATTTTTATATAGATCTCCGAAATACTGCTCCCGAAGATTTCGTAGAAGCTCGGGATCAATTGATGATGCTTGTTTTATCCGTTCTATGAGTTCTTTTGGGTCACTTGCCAAAAAACATAATCGCTCGGAAGATTCAGACATATTGTAATAATCGCCCCATTTTTGAGTGCGTAAAAAGATGGGGACCTTGAGCTGAAGTAGGGCTTCGAGTACGGCGGTACTATGACAGCCAACAACCACATCGGCAGTCCGAATGGCATCCTGCATGTTTCCTTTAACAATCTGCATCCTACTTTGCTTTAAAATACCTGGTTCATTCTTTAAAAGCCAACCCTCGAAGCCATCTCTGAATGGCCGGAACTTTATTGTCAACTTAATATCAGTTCTTTCCATTAGCTTGAGGAGATATGGTATGACTTCTTCTGGGACCGATAGTTGCTCGGCGATGAAAAGAACTCTTAGCGACCCACTGTAAGTACTGGGATTCACGCCAGTTTGATTTTGTATAACAAGTGGGCGCATTGGCCCGGAAACGTGGAGTTGCTCGGGGTTATAAGCATTACTCTTCTCAATGTACTGCGTCCTCCACCACTCACTCCACACGCCATAAGTATCGACCGAAAGCATCTTTTCTCCATCAAAGCCAGTAAGATAATCGTACGGGGTTGAATAACGCGACGGCACTCCATGCATGATACCAACCGTTGGTATGCCGTTAAGCTTGCACCCAAACACCGTATGGAAATTGCGGTCTAGGGCCGCTGTGATAAATGCCGCTTTGACGCCGATTAAACGCAAAATAAATTTCATGATACGTATGGCCCAGACATCATCAGATGTGTTAAGAAAATAATGAGTTGCCATCAAAAACTTAAACATCTCTTCCGGTTTATCCGCTAAACTCAAGCTATGTTTGTTAAGCTCACTCTTGAGGTCGGTACACTGATCTGAGATGGTGCTAAAAAATCGAGCCACAAAGGCGATTGCCCCTGAATAAATTACCGGGCGCTTTCTGGTCAAGGCGTTTTGAAGAACTGTTCTCCATGATTCCAAGCTACGAATGAATTCGACAAAAGGAATATCCCTGCCTCTCAATTCTTTGTATACAAATTTCATCCTATAATCATAATCTTTATCTTTTTCAAACTTATCGCCTATAAACACCAAGACGCTACGTCTTGTCACCACTAGAATGATGAGAGACAGGAGAGTAAGGACAATTTGAATAAAAATTCCAAGGGGGATGACTTTCAAACTTCCAAACCTTGATTCAGGAAGTATCCTCACGTAACGACTATATGACTTGAGATAATACGAGAAAAGAGTCTTGTGTGGTACATCATACAAATAGATCTCGTGGAAATCTTTAAGACGCTCTAACAATCTTTTGTATCTCATATACGGTACGCAAAAAAAATAGAAAAGACTATTGTAGTGTAGCCACCACAATTCATAACCTTTATAAACAAAAGACTTGGTAATACGTGTGCCGTTAGACAAAGTAATCTTCGAGAGTTCGTCTATCAGGTTCCCGGATTTATAAAGACTTCCGTGGTCAACTAAAGTCCGAAGCTCCACAAAAGTACAACCAAAAGACTCGACAGTTTCCTTAAACACTTCATCTCCGACAATCGTGCTGAAATTGCCTTTTTTAACACAATTAACAGGAAATCGCTTTTCGAAAACAACCAGTATCTTTTTTTCTCTATGATTGGCCATTTTGATATGCAGAAATCAGGCTAGCGACCTGATTCTTTAAATTAAACTCTCTCTCAACTCGCTCTCTACCAGCGTCGCCAAATTTTTTCATCCTTTCGGGGTTCTTTAGTAAATCAACAATCTTTAGAGATATCTCTTCGACCTTATGTGGATTGACCACATGGCCGGTTACACCATCTACTATAATCTCCGGAGCTCCTCCGTAGCAAGTGCCGACTACCGGTTTTCCAGATGCCATTGCCTCTAAAACAATTCTGGGAAAAGCATCAAAACACATTGATGGCACCAATACAACATCTGATACGGCGTACACTAATTTTACATCCTCTCGATTAATCCAATCTGTAAAAATCAAAGGCTCATCACATCCACATTTCCTTGCCTCATCTTTCATGGCGTTCGCATACTCATCGATCTTTCCTGCCACCAACAATACCGCGTCTGGCACTTCTTTAATAATCTCCACCATTGCTTCAAGCACTTTTCCTCCACCCTTGGCTCCGCTCAATCGCCCGCCAAACAAGACAACATTCTTGCCTTCCAGTTTATGCTTGTTGCGGAATCTTACCTTCTCCTCTTGATTGACTTTCCAAGTATCTACATCCGCCCCACTATGCAGTACCCCTACATCCCTGATCCCGTTTTGCTCAAGTGCCTTTTTCAAAGCGCCACTCACGGCCAATCGCTTGTGAGCACAGGCCAAGTATCTCCTGATGACAAAGTTGCGTAGGGGATTCCATCTTTTCCTGGCTTGCCGTAGCTGGTCAAGCCAACTCAAACGAGCATCAAAATCCCTCAGGTACTTTTCCGTTGCGAGTTTTCCAAAACTAAACGACATGGCATCACGGAGGGTTACCACCACCGTCTTCGCATGTCGCTTGGAAAGCTTAATAGAGTGGTAAGACAGATGGTGATGCACATTGTTGGCGTGCACGATGTCCGGCTTTATATCCCTCAATATCTTATCAATCTGCACAAGCGCCGGCGGATTATAAAGACTCCTATAAGCACGCCATTTTGCAGGATAGTCAGACACTACACTATATACCGTGAGGCCATTGTAGTCTATCTTTCCCGACTCCTCCTTATTTCTGCAAGTTGTAATCACAAAAACCTCGTGCCCCGCTTTTTGCACGCCAAGAGCTAAATCATAGGTGGATATCCCCGCCCCTCCGAAACTTTGAGGAGGAAAGTCGTCTGAAAGAAATAAAATCTTCATTTATCAAACTGGTAGACTACGACATCCCCGAATTCAGCCCTCTTTTTCAAGAATTCAAATTTATCCAAACTCCAAAGTGGATCGCTTTTCTTATCCCATATCAGATATTCAACTTCATATTGTCTCCAAATCTGTGCTAGCCACTCCTCGGTAGGGGTTGCGAGGGCTTTCTGATATTCGGCGATGACCTCTTCTATTTTTTCGTCCGGTATCGCCTCATATGAACTCAGCAACTCTCGGTAGTATATGCCATAGATAGCCCCGGATATAAACCCGCGCTCGCTGTAAAAAACGTCTCGCACCTCTTCTTCCCCGACACCGCGAAGTCGATAAAAGGTGAACATCATATCAAACACGCGAACATTGGTGGCTGAAAGAGTGGAAAACGCTACCGCTCGATGGTAAAAGACGTTTAGTGGCGTGTAGATAACGACCATGTGCGACGCTTCGTTGTTTGCAAATATAACGCTCTCCTTTTCCGCATGCTCGTTTAACCATTTCATCACCGGCCCGTAACGCTGACGCTCGATGGCGATAGTGCCCCCGTCACGCTGGTCATCATAATAAGAGACAACTTGAGTAAACATGCCGATACCAAAGCTGGCAGAAATAATGAGAAATGCGAGCGGTTTTTTGTATACATGCCACCCCCTAGAGGCGAGCAGGTGCAAGAGCGCCACCAGCACCACGATAAGTGCCATCGGTTTATTGAAAAACCAATGGTAATGGTCCTCTTGGAGAACCTTGCCTGTTAAAATCTGCTGGTTGTGGGTTATAAAACTCGTAAGCAAAAGTGCTAATCCAAAAAAATACCTCTCCTTATCTTCCCTTGGGAACCACAAGAGGAAAACAATCAGGGCGGCAATCATCGTAAAGCCCATAAACGACGGAGCATGGGAAACGAGGACACCGATGCGGGCGCTTACTTCCAGATATGTTGGGAATATCGTGATGTTATAGAGATTGATAAAATAAGGGACACCAAGCAAGAGGGCCGCGGCAAAAACACCTCCCACTCGTGCGCCTTCGCGCCAACTTCCTCGAACAATGAGCATCGCGGCCAGAAGCCCACCGAAGGCGTAAAGCGAGGTCCAGGTGTAAAAATAGTTGTAAAAAGTCAAGCCCAGAATAACTACACTCAAAACACCGTATCGCCAATTCCGCCTCTTGTAGAACAACCAAAAACTTGCGAGAAAAGCAAACAAGAAAAAGTAAACCATAGCTGGGTTAACCGGCCTCCCTATGCGTAAAAAGTTATCCGGACTAAGACCATGAAGCAGACGAGAAAGGCCCGAGAAACTTAAAGTAGCTTCGGCAAGTATCAGTATGGCCGCACTGCATAGCGCGGCAAACTTGTTCTTAGAAAATAAGAAAACGAAACTATAGATGAGCAGGAAAACCGCGAAGGTAAAGACAAACCTCGAGAGCAGAAAGGTATTATTGATGTCCAAGGAAAATATCTTACCCAAAGTGCCGACGATAATAGACCCCAAGGGTTGGAAAAGATACGGCTGGTCCTTGCCATCTTTCTGATAAATATTACCGAAGTTTAGATGCCCATCCTGCGCCTCGCGGGCACGTGCAGACCACGGAGAGTCGGGTAAAAGCTCGATGCCCTGATACACGCCGTCGCTCCCGTGTTCAAAACGAAAGTAGATTTGAGGAAACGCCACAATAAAAGAAGCGAGCAAGGCCAGAACTAAGGCCAACTTATGATTAAATAGTTTCTTCCTCATATTGCTCATACCGATGTCTTTTTAGCCACTCCCACAAGGCTAAGCCCAAAGCCAAAATTACAATTCTTCTCAACTACCGCAAACCACCAGTGCAACATCTTTCTTGCAACATAATGCAAACCACTATTGGGACCAACCTTTCTTAGATTTGCCCGTAATGGCCTCCGCAGAATCTTTTCCGATACCATGTACGGCAAGACCCCAAGAGCATTCCAGTAACGCACATACTGCAGCGAAAAACCATTCGTCTCAAGAATTTTACATAGTGCTTTTTTGGTATACCTTCGATAGTGCCCCATTTGCATATCCCGTTTTCCATATAAGTATGGATGAGCGGGTACAACAAACACGAACTCCCCGTTCTCTTTCAAACATTCATTAATCTTTTTTACTTGATTACCGTCGTCTTTGACATGTTCAAGAACATCGAGCATGACTATTGAATCAACGGTTTTTTTTAATAGGACATCAACCTCTTCTGCGCTTCCCTCCATAACAACAACTCCTGGATTACTGCGCGCGGCCAATGCCCTCATGCCGGCACTTGGCTCTATTCCAATAACATCTTTGTTGAATGCTTTCAGAATAGACGCAAAGTGACCACTCCCACAACCGATGTCGACGACCGTTTTACCGCTGACAAGCGAGGAAGCCAGATGAAAGAGGTTAAAATTGCGAAAATCGTTCCCAAGATTGCGGACTGTTTCATAATGCTCAACCATGGTCTTGTCTTTTTCTTCCATAAGAGTTAGGGAATCAAGATACTATCTCATGTTTCGCGCTTCAAAGCAACTTGAAATGCGCCCAGGGTGATTAATCTTCTTTAGCCAGGAAAAGAGTATGGTATACTGGTTGCTCCTGTATAAATTATGAAGTATATAAATGAAAAGAACTCGCACGTGTGCCGATTAATTATAAATGCGGACGATTTCGGTGAAAACTCTGAAATTAACGACGGTATTATCAAGGCCCACCAAGAAGGCATTGTCACCAGTGCGTCGCTCCTCATGAATATGGCTGGTCTTGACCACGCCCTCAAGCACATAAGAGATAATCCAAGACTTGATGTCGGAGTCCATCTAAATATATACCGCGGAACATCGCTTACCGATTGCCCAACTTTGACGTTAGGGGGAAAATTCCTTCAAAACACACTTCTCTTAACTTTACGTTGTTACACAAACAAGGAGCGTGTCCGGGAAGAAATCTTCTCTGAATTTGATGCGCAAGTAAAAAAAGCGTTCGAAGCGGGCGTCAGCATTTCTCACCTTGATACGGAGAAACACATCCACACCTTGCCATTTGTTTTTGATATCGTCCTTTCGGTTGCCAAAAAGCACAGCATCCCCTATGTACGACTACCTTTTGAACCCATGAATGCTCACATCATCCTTAACCCTACTCAGTTGTACAAAAATATATTAATGACCCTGTGCGCCCCGGTAAATAAGGGCATGTTGCGAAAAAGTAATCTTAAAAGTCCCGATCGCCTTTACGGAGTATCACTAAGCAGACGTTTTTCCACCCCTCGCATTGAAAAAATTCTTAAACTGCTCCCGTCGGGCATAAGTGAGTTGTCGTGTCATCCTGGATATACACCAAAAACGTTGGAAAATTATATCGATACATACAGATACCTGGAAATGAAAGTACTTATCGACACGAAGTTAAAAAGCCTTGTTGAAAGAACTGGAGTTGTGCTTTCTACCTTCCCAGATATAGGATAGTGTAACACATAGAGGAGATCATGAAACCACACCGGATAGAAAAGGTGAGCATTGTTATCCCCGTGTATAATGAAGAGGGGAATATACCAAACTTGTATAAAGAGCTGGTTGATGTTTTGTACACAACAAAAAAGGAATATGAGGTGATTTACGTTGATGATTGTAGCAACGATGCGTCGCTCGAAATATTAGAGAGTTTGTTCGCAAACGACATTCGCGTACAGGTCATATCATTACTGGGAAATCAGGGGCAGACGATTGCTTTAAGTGCTGGCCTGAAGCATGCCGTTGGTGATGTGGTCATTGCAATGGATGGAGACGGGCAACACGACCCCAAATACATTCCAGAGTTCATAAAAGCAATCGAAGAGGGTAATGATCTTGCAAGCAGCTGGAAGGAGGAGGACCAGAGGGATAGCAATTTTTTAGCCTTGCTTTCCAGAATATTCCACAAATTAGTGAGCTCATTCACTGGAGCAAAAATGAAATATTTCGGCTCCACCATGAAAGCTTACCGGCGAGAACTTGTTCGCAATCTTGATTTGAGCGGGGATTTACATAGGTTTGCCGGAGCATTGGTTTACTACAAAGGGATACGAATAAAAGAGATTCCAATAAGGATACGAAAGAGGTTAAAGGGTGAGAGCGCTTATGGGTTTGGCAAGATCTTTCGCGTCGCACTCGACCTATTGCTTATAAAGTTCCTAACGAAATATGCAAAAGCTCCTTTTCGCCTTTTCGGCACAATCAGTTTCTTGGGAATTATTGTGGGATTGTTTGGCATAGGATTAGTTACTTATTACAAATACGTCCTAGGCCTTCCTTCACAGCAAAATACAGGCCTTTTAATTGTAAGCGCAATTGGAATAATCGTTAGCGTCCAACTCCTTGTGTTTGGCTTCTTGGCGGAGTTGATATCGCGCATATATCACACTTCAGACCAGAAAGGATTGTACGCCGTGCGAACACATCTGCGGCATCAAGATATCTGTGAGTAGGACATGCAAAAATGAGGAGACATTTAAAAGGGTAGGCTACGTGCGCTCTGCCACAACAAGAATGTAGTCATCTCGCTTTAATAAGCGGACGAGGCGGGCAAGCATCTTTCTCGTAATACATCTGATAAAATCCTGCGTTGGGGCTTCTTGCACCCTTGTTTCGTCAGAACTCTTTGATGTGAAAAAAGTCGTCTGCTTTGCTTTAAAGCCAGGAACACCAAGTCTTACTAGCGAAGAACGGATAGGAGTATTTTCCCAATCGAAAGAGCGCCGACTGATAGCCACCACCCTAAACCCTTCCTGCTTAAGTATCTTTTGCAAAGATCGTTCATTCCAGTAAAACAGGTGCTCCTGATAAACAAGGTGGTTGCGATGTTTTGTCGCTCGCTGTAAATAGGCCTCCGAATCCGGCGTCTCTAACACAACGATACCCCCGGCAGGAATCATTTCGTGTATTAAACGTAGCGCCGCTCCCGGGTCCGGCAAATGCTCCAAGACATGAAAAAGCGTTATCGCCCGAAGGTCTCTTCCAATGCGTAAACTTGGCAAATCCGTAAGTCCACCTAAAACAATATCGTATCCGGCTTGGCTTGCCGAGTGGCAAGCCAAAACATTTGGCTCTATTCCCCAACACTTAGTATAGCCAGCGTCGTCCAGGGCGGAGAGAAATAAACCCTCTCCGCAACCAACATCACAGATGCCACGAGGTGGTAAAAATCTCTTAACGGTCATAAGCCGATCTCGCGCGTTACTCAAGCGGGTGCCCATTTTACTCTCACTGGGAGCCCCCCGCTCTGCGTTAAGTTCTGTGTAGTAATCTGATGGAATATCAAATGTCTCTCTCCATGCCAATCCGCAATGGCCGCAAACAAGCACGTTAATATCATTCCAACACTCTCGCATTGGCTCGTGAGAACAAACGATGCAATTCTTAGGAAGTTCGTTCATTTTCTCTTTTTTAAATCTGCAATAAGAGTATCCAATTCGTCTATAACCATTGACACAGATATTGAAAGGGTTTGCCGGAGCGCCTCCTCTCTATTATGGAACTTAGCGTTTAGCACAAAAAGCTCTGGCTTCAATCTCTCCGGAGGAGTAACGTTTCTATGAAATAAACCCCGGGGCGGTTGTTCACGCTCATCAATTGGACCCGTGATATCAACCGTAGGAACGTCAAAAGCTTCCGCGATGTAAATTGGCCCGGAGTCTACGCTTATAAATAAACTCAATTTTGAGATTAAGGCTTTAAGCTCATCCAAGCTAAACTTTCCGGATGTATCTATGGCAACCGTTTTGTTGCCTAGAGATTTCATAACCTCGCTCGCCTTGCCTGCGTCTCCCCGACCCCCTGTTATCAATACTCTGGCACGATGTTTTGCGCACAAGTGATCAATCACGCGAGCAAAGCGGTCGGCGGGCCACTCCTTTATCTTATTCCCCGCGGAAGGCGAAATCCCCACAATAAAATCTTTCGTAGTGTCTATGCCATTATTGACCAAGAACTGCGCCACCCGATTGTCCGCGTCCTTTGAAAATCCAAGATGCTTTTTGGTGTTATCGGCAAAAATGCCCAGAGGCTCAAGTGCCCGTAATCGTTCACGCGGGGCATACTCGCCCATTCGATACGGAAACGTCCTTATAAGCTTCTGTAGTATTCTATACGGCCTTGTTTCCGAAGGGGAATAGCCGCCAAGAACCTTGGCCGCCACCACAAGTGGAACACCTGCCGCGTACATCATGGCCGTAGCCCAATAGGAAGGTCCGGTAATAATTGCCGCTTCAGCTTTACAACCCTTGATGCGCGCAATAGGGTTGCTTTCCCCAAGGTCAAGATATTCATCAGCTAACCCGCTGTCAGCCAGAAGCGGGCGATGTAGCTTTGACTCCCCTGCTACGATTATATGCGCGTTCGGAATGTATTTTCTAATCGCACGCAGAACGGGTGTATTGCATACAACATCACCAAGTTTGCCGGTCGGCACGACTATTACTCTTAACACCCCTGAAGGGACTTTGTCCGCTTTGCCATAAAATAGCGCTCTTATCAAACATCGAGCAAGCAAGGTTACTCTTTTAAATCTTTGAAGCATTTAGTGTCTGTTTTATAAATCCCGCGATAGCAATACCTCGCTTTTCCCATGTGTAAACGCGGCTGGTGATTTTTGCTTGACTGGATAGCCTCCGGGCCAGCTCGCCGTCATGGTACACCTTTAGGATGGCCTCCGCCCAGCCTTGCGGGGTGTTGTCCCGCACCACAAGAGCATCGCGACCATCGGTGAGCACCTCTTTTATGCTCTCGGACCGGCCAGCCACAATAGCCCGCCCGGACTCCAGTGCGGGAAACATTTTCGCGGGCGAGTCGCCGATTAAATCCTTTTTTCTCCTAGGGATAAGATTAACATCAAAAGCCTGGAGATAGTTCGGTACAGCATCTCTCTCGAGCCACGGCAAAATGGTGACCCTGTCTCTAACATTGTTTTCCTCTGCTACTTTTCGCAACCAGTCTGCGTTATTACCCAGTTCCCCGCCGATGAAAAGCAGGATGTCGCTTGGCAAATATACCAGACTCAGCACAATGTCGTCTATTTCGTAATAATCGTTGTTTGGGTTAGCCCCCACCACCCCGACATAGCCAATGATAAACTTATCGCTCGGAATACCCAGAGTCAGGCGCAGAGTCTGCTGGTCAGCGGACGCATCAAACCAAGATTTATCGGCGGCACTGCAGAGCGAAACAATAATATTACCGTTAAGTTTCTGGTAATACTCCTTGAGCCCGGAACTTATTGCTATCACCCCACTCGCGGACCTAACGGCCGACACGTTCATAAACTGCCTGTGTTTATTGCTCAACACCGCGTGAGTTTCAAAAAAAAGCTTCTTGCCGAGAAACAACTTGGAAAATAAAGCTGAAAAAAACAATAGGTCGTCCCTGTAGTAAATAATATCAAACTCGCGTCGAGACCGAAAGAGGAAATAAGCTACTCTTGCGTTAACACAGAGAAGCCTAAAGATTGTGCCTAACATGGAGCTGCTCTGGCGAGAAAAACTGTCTGTCACCCCCAAAGAAACAACTTCATAAGGTCGCTCGACCCCCAGTTTCTTAAAAAAAGAGTCTCGCCCATGCTCTTGGTCGGTGGTAATTAAGGAGACCTGGAAACCGTCCCGGTCATTAAGCGCCTCACACGTTTTGGCGAGATTGTGAGCGTTGGTCCTGCTAGATAAAAGATTTATCTGGGAGATGTAAAATATTCTGGTCATTGTGTACTAGATGTTTCGCGTCGCTGTTCTCCTCCCCCTAGCCAGGGGGAGGCTGGGAGGGGGTAGGTTGGTTGTATTTGGCTCAACCACGACCCCACCCATCCCACTCCACCTCAATCCTCACAGCTCTCGGTCTGCTGACCGAGGCCGCGAGCCCACCTCCCTCGCCTATGCTCAGTCCGGTCTTGCGAAGTGGGGCCCTACCCTCTTCTCACCCCTCGGGCAGGGGAGGAGGCGATACCCTCAGGCAAGGGAGGGGGTAACCAGACCTGACCAATAGGAAACTTTAAAGAACACAATCATTTAGAGGATACCCCGAAATCAGAAATGATGTGATGGGCGGAATTCCTTTCCGGAGGATGAGGCTTTCGGACCGTCCTTTCGATGAGGTAATACAAAAAAGACAAGTATTCGTATTGACTCTCTCCAACCTCCGCCCCCACTCTCGAAAAGTATGCAGGCATATATTCACGGAACAACTCTTTTGTCTTGGAGCGGTCATACCGTTTAAACAAACCAAACAAATCGAACCCCGGCAAGGTGGTGATGCCCACAAAGTCGTAGTCGATTATGTGTAAAACTCCATTTCCAATCAAGATATTGTCTTCGGTTAAATCTCCATGTTGAATAATTCTCGGAACCATGGGTTTGGCGACCGCCAAAGAGTCGGCAAACTCGAGCACCTCCTCTTGGTCAGACCTTCCAAGTCCGGAGTCGTTTAAAATCTCTCTCGCAAACTGCTCCCCGGGAAAGAGTTGCGTCGGACTGCGTCTGGCTAAATCTTCCTGAAAGCCGGAATACTCGGCTACAACGAAACCCAGACTCTTTTTGTCTAAGACGGGGCGCCGGCCTGGGCAGACCGTTTCGATGCTAAAGATACTCTCCCCGTCATCGTGGAGATGAATAGCTTTTGCAAACATGCTCGGGGAAGGCGTTTCACCCATTAGGGCGTTCAAATCTTTTAGATTGCTATAGTTTTTTAAGATTACATCTCTTGCCTTGTAGACCCTCACGGTCTTCAAACAGAGAAACGGCACACCTGCGTTATTTTTAAAAACGAGAAATATGACCTTATCATTAAGGGTTTTGCCGGAGGTTACTGTACTAAATTTTAAAAAACTCAAAGGAAAATCTCCCTCTTTTAAGTATTGAGTGGCCCTTTCCCGGATTACTCTTTCAAAAATCTTTATCATTTCTGTGCAAATATACTGAAGCTAAAAAAGAAGTTTCTGTATAACCAAACCAGGAAAGTGGAACGGGCGGCCAATTTGGCGACCTTTCGTATTCTGGTGTTACCATGCATCATTGACTCCAGAGTGTATTTTAGGAGTCTAATGTTGTCGTAAGGTATGATAACTCTGGGCTGATTATACCCCGGATAGACTAGCCTAAAATCAGAGTTCTCGAAACCGGCCTCTTTTAGCAACTTTTTATATCCCCAAATATTGTAGGTATAGGTGTCATATCTGTGTTTGATTTTAAACAAACTGTATCTGTTGGCCAACCACCGTGGCATGTAGCTCGTAAACCTTAGGCCACTATGGTCTATACCGCGTAGATACGAAAGCGCAAACCTGTTTTCGATTCCAATGTAAAGGAAGCCTCCTTTCTTCAATAGCTTTTTGCATATTTTCAAGCTGGCCACCTGGGCCTCTCTCGGGTCTTTATATAAGTCTGTTCTGCCTACCCACTCTAAAAGCCCATTCATCACAATTAAATCGAAGCTCTCGTCTTTAAAAGGTGGGTTAAAAATGTCCGCGACGACCGTCTCGACATTACTCAACCCCTTTGATCCAGCAAGTTTCTTTAAGAATCTCATCCTCGTGAGCGACGTGTCACAAGCGATGACCTTTCCAACCACTCTGGCCAATGGAATGGTGATTCTCCCCAACCCCGCGCCGGCGTCTAAAACCACGGATTTACTATTTAGTGGCACAAAAAAACGCCAGTCCGCCCTATTTTCTTCGGTGGTGAAATCAAGCCTGTCTTCATATTTGCGCGCAAAAGCATCCCACCCTTCGGTGTCGATAATTTTAAGCGCCTTTTCGAGCTCCGCCTCCGGTATCTTGCCCCAGTACCGATTCTTCGCAAACTCTTTTATGGTAGTTTCGTCTGCCATGATATATCCATTCGATTTATTGTAACTGCTCTCGTATTTCTTAAGTGTCATCCCGTTCTGCCTGCCGGCAGGCAGAACGGGATGACACACCCAGGGCGTGAGCGGTACGGTCTATTCATCGAGCGTGGCGACACAGGTAAGATTGGGGTTTTGCAATCTTAACAAGATTGGCAAGTATTTTAGGAAAACATTGTGACTGGCGGCGGTGTAAAGATTATAGAACCTAATTGCAAATCCCACTCTATTCAGACTAAACTCCAAACTTTCTCTGTCCCACAAAAAATAATGCTTGCCGTGCTCCGGCCAATAAACTCTGGCCTCATTATTAAACCCATAACGATTTGGAACTGCAATAAGAATGCGCCCGCGAGGATTGAGATTCTTTTTGAGATTGATAAGCAAACCAAGAGGATTTTTAATATGTTCTAAAACTTGATTTAGTATCAATAAGTCAAACGTGCCGGAGAGATTCAGGTTTTCAAGGTCCTGCTTCACAAACTCGACCTTCTCATTCAGTTTTTCCGGACGGTTAAAAAAATCAACGGCAACGATTTTGCTTAGGCCGGTGAATCTTTCCGCAATCGCATTTATCAACTCCCCGGAACCGCAACCGAGCTCTAGAACGGCGGTTTTATTTTTGAGATTGCTGGCAATGGTGTGAAGTAAGCTATCCATTTTCTTTGATTGATGCCAAATAATACCTTATAACCGTCGAGGAAAGCAATCGTTTGCAAATATCATCTTTTCTCAAGAACGACCATAATGGTTTTGAGGATAACACTGTGATGCATATGCAGACGAGCCAGCAACTTCTTAAGCATACCCCTCACCAGGCCAGTGCTTTCAAGCTCAAATCTCACGCTTAAACCAGTACCCTTGAGGCACTGAAGCAGAAAAAGATAACTCAAAAAATGCAAATTCAACTCTGCAATGGTGTTGCGCTTCTTTATGCTCTTTACATACCACTCGGCCGCCGAGCGAGGTAAGTATGATATAAACAAAAGACCGGTGTGTGTTTCTCGGGGAGCCCAGCGATTGGGAAACGAGAGATAGGCAAGACCACCCGGCCTTAAAACCCGGTCAATCTCTTTGATAAAAAGCTTGGCATCGTTCACGTGTTCGAGGACGCTTGTCGAATAGACATAGTCAAATGTCTTATCTTCAAACGGGAAGGACGCCCCCTCATAAAGTCGGAGGTCAGCTTTTATGTTCTCCTTGTCAAGATTTTCCCTGGCGATGTCAAGAAGAACTTGATTGACTTCTATACCAGACACTACTGCTCCCGCCCTACTGAAAGCGATACTAAAGGCGCCATTACCGAACCCCGCGTCTAATAGTTTTTTCTTCTCAAACTTTCCCGCTCTTTTCTTGAAATCTTCTACAATCTTTTCGGCTACTCGTGCCTTCGAATCCCAATCCTTGATTATGTGCTCTCGTTCATAGGCGTGGGTATACTCATTGGAATTATCCAAATAACGCTCCACTTGAGAATTGGCATCGTGACTATTTTTCATAAAGATTGACCGAGAGCGTTCATGGCGTTTATGTATTTGGAGTTCCGAGAGATGCGCAGTCGCAAGTGTTCAGCCGCCCGTGTCGCGCTCGCCTCCGCCGAGCGAGCATATTTAAGCTCTAGCACAGATGTCTCGACCTTCACTCTTCGGTTCGCATTGGGACTGCTATAAATAATATCAGTATCCACAGTAAGGCGAAGAGTGCCGTCTAACGAGCGGAAGTAACGACGGTGATAATCAATAACAGCCGTAGGGTGGAGAGTCATGAGATGTTCTCGCATTATGGCTGGCATAGAGGCGCACTGTTGCAGGTGACGCCATAAAGCATCAAAAGTGGGCATCGCATCCCCATGTGGACAGCCATGTGCTATCTTGGTTCTCTGGGTATTCATTTTCACCTTGTATTCAAGACGCGGAGAAGTCAGTAGCTCCGGAAGTACTTCTGTGTCTTGATTCGATGTCGCATAAGAACGCACCATCACCTTGAGACGTCGCCCCATACCGTCCACATTTCCCCAATAATAACCTAGATCAAGCGTGTCGAAATAACAACTCTTAACCCTAATGGGCATATTAATCTCACGAAAGAAAGCCGGATTATATCGTAGGCGCCGCTCTGTCTCGTGGATAAGCTCCGTCGGCAACACAAACTTACGTTCGTGCTCGAATACTTCAGGCTTGAGGTGATTAAGAAAGCGTAACATAGCTGTGTTTGATCATAACTCCCCGTACAACTCCTCATACCAACCTTCTTCCTGCTCGGGAGCTTTTTCGCCATCAACCACAACCACCGACTTTGTCTCGACAAACATTGGCGTCTCCACACTCTTGAGCTCGAGGCCCATGACCGAAAGTGAAGATGGGCCATACTCAAGCTTCTTCTGATAGGCCGCCAGACCAGTGGTTGTTTCAGATATTAACAGGTCTCGAGCCGTAACCTTTGAGCCATCTTTACTGGCTATTCCTACTAGGGCGTTTGTGATATTGATGTCGGTTAGCGTTGCCTCGCTCGCCTCTCCAATACTAACTCCCTTATCGCCCACACCATCAATAGTAATGCCTTCGACAGTAATGACGCTTCCGGATACATCGATGGCGTCTCCTCCGCTCCTCAAGAAACTAGTACCGGAGATGGTACCCGTAACGAAGTCCCCATCAAATGCATCACTAAGCGCTTTGTTAAAAACCGAGTCAGTGATTGAAAATGTCGAGCGGACTATGTTTAACATGTCATCGCCGGCACTATTCTCGGCGAAATAGCTTCGCTCTATAGTGACCGGCGACTCATAGAAGGTGACGGCACCAGTCAATTCCCACCCGTCTCGCATTGGGGGCGCCAGCCCTTCAAAACGAGCGTACCGGAGTAGCGATTCCTCCCTGGCTCGCATCACCACCATTCCTTGCCCACCCCCATCATGCGAACGCACGACGACCGGCATCGCCTCGGTGCCAAGAAAACGCACTGGCCCGTAGGACAGAATCATGGCTTGGCGCGCGAGATTAAGTTCCGCTCCGGCCGCCACAATGAAGCTGTAGCCGGCAGGAATAACCAAGTCTCGCTCGACAGCCCACACCCCGGGACGAACAGTAACCTCCTTCAAACTATTATCAATAGAGAGGAACGAGAACGCCCGGATTGTCGCGGCACGAATGGCCGGATTTGAGCGCTCGGGGTCACTCACTCCAATCCACGGCAAAATTCCTGCTTCTCGTGTTACGCTTGTACCCAGTACGCCATAGAGAACGTGGGCCCCGTCCAACACCGCTTTGTCCCCGCGAAGAGAGAGCGGGAGCAGGAACCGCAGACGCTTAAACTCAGGAAGCGCACCCTCCTTCCGGCCCGGCATGTTTATATCCTTACCGTATGGCTTCAGCAGTTCGTCGCCTATTTGTAACCCGAGAACGCGGACAGGAAGATACTGGGTCGTGCCAATATCAAGCGCGACCTCGTCCCTCCCAAGCTCCACAAGATGGGCCCTAATTCCTTGGGCGGGGTTGAGGGCGGCGCGCAGAGTGCGTTGATTTTCGTAAAAGACATCCTCGGTAAAATGCATGTATGGATAACTGCGGTAGAGTCGGCGGCGCTCGCGCGCAAGCTCTGGAGCGATGTCGGCTAGCAACTGGTCCATATACGATGACTCGGAGAACTCTTCGAGGGCGCCAAGATACGCTTCCTGAAACTCTGTTTCCGGAAACAGTTCCGGCATCGCAACATCCCCAATATTCTTGCCAGCATCACCATCAAAACCGATTGGCTCTAGAAGCGAGGTAATGGGGTTGTAGTAAAATCGCAGGTTATGCCATTGTGTTGCATGTTCGGCACCCAACACCTTTGAAAGCGCGAAGAATCTCGCCAGCCTTTCTACGTCAAAAACCTCTCCCAGATGACGCTCGCCTCGCCTGTACATATTTAGCAAGTCTTGAGCAAGCAGAAAATCCCTACTTAAAACCGGATTGGAAAGTAAGGAGTTTACACGAAAAGCATCTACGAGACTCGCCTCTGGGTCCTGAAGGCCGGTCGGCGATTCATTTACACTTCCCAGGTTGCTCGCCACGCGATCGGCCCAAAGCAGGTTCTCATTGAAACGAAGTATGGGACCCTCCCGACGGCTCTGAGACTCTAAAAGCTCTTTGCTGAAATGTTCTTCGAGTGCGTAGACACCCAAATATCGCCCGTTTACATCAACAGTGACAAACGTATAGCGTAAACTCAAGATGTCCTCTCGGCGCAAAGCCTGTTGGTAAACCCATTCATACAGGAAGTTTCGCGCCTTGGGGTGATGCAAAGAAAATCTCTTCATGCCCATGAGCGCACCATCGTCGAGTTTGACTCTAAAAGACCACTTGCGGCCAGCCAAGTGGTCTATCCAGTCTCCCTTTAGCCTTATGTCCGCCTTGTAAGCTTGACCAGCTTGACTTATGGTGGCATTTACCCAATCATCATCTTCGGCAATGAGGATACCGCGCTCGAGCGCCTCGGAGCGCTTATATGCCAATTTTTGGAAGTCTTCGTGCTTGAGTGAGATCGACAGATGCGTCGGGTTTGAAAAGAGCCCTTGAACATAATTAAAAGGTATTCGCACGTTCTCGGCGAGTGCCGGACGCACGACTAAGGCGAAGAAATCTTTACTATGCGCGTACGCCCCGGCGAGGAAGAAACTTGTGCCGAAAATAATAATCAGAATCAAAGCAACCCACCATCGCCAGTGAGCGAGGAGGCTTAAAAGGCGATGGTGGTGGTGTCGCGCTCGTTGCGCATAAATCTTCATGGTTGATTACGACCCAGTGCTATCAAGAAAAGATATCTCGACATGCTCACCGAGACCACGCAATGCTTTGCGACAGCGCTCCAAGGCCTCCCCAGTGTTAAACTCCACTACAAAAGAAGCGTCCACTCTTTCGCCAGTGTCGTCGAAGCGCCGCAGGTCGGCGCTCTCACAATGCTCCTTAAGCACAGCTGAAATCTCTGGCACTGACACCTCCTGCGGACGCGCACTGGTAACAGCAAGATACAAGTGACGATGGTCATGATTCCCGCGGTCAGCAAAATAACGCCGCAGGTAGATAATCACCACAATCACAATAAAAGCAGTTACGCTAATCACCACCTGGTCGGCTCCTACTCCCAAACCGAGCGCAATAACCAAAAAAAAGATACGCGAGCTCTTCCGGCTCTTTAATGGCGGTGCGAAAACGTATAATCGAAAGCGCTCCGACCAGCCCAAGGGAAAGAGCCAGAGAGGACTTAACCACCGTGATAATAAACATGGTAGCCGCGGCTATCGGGACGAAGTTACGCGCAAAAGCCCGCCGGTCAGAGAGGGCGTGCCCGTAATGCACATAGAGATAACCCAGCACCGTGGCAAGAAGAGCCACGAGCAAAAGCCCAAATACGAATGATGCAAAAGGGACGTTGGCACTTTGTGTCGCCAAAAACTGTTCAAATGTTTCGATGCGATTCATGGAGTTTAAACATTAACAAAGATCGGCCCAATCGTCCACCAATTATTTATAGTACCTACGCAAAATGGCGTCTTTGCCACCGCCTTTGGCGGGGCCCCGCTATGGGCGGTGGCGGGGTAAACCGAAGCAATCCAGAATTCATGAGGGCTGAGAATAAACCTAGATTGCTTCGTGTAGAGCACTCGCAAAGACGAAAACAGTGTTTTGCGTAAGTCCTAATTTAAACTGTTTTAGGTAACAACTGGGTCTACAAAATGGTTTTAGAAGGCCTTTTCTGTAAAATAAAGATATGCTCCGACGACACTCCCAGGCGCTCTAGCGCCCTTCTTAAAAAACCAAAACCAAAACCATAGCCGGAAAAAACAGGGCCCTTGGCATAAGAAAAGACCAGGTAACCGGCTTTAGCAAACTGAAGCTCCCACTGTTTTCTACCGAAGGCTATGAACTCTGAATAGTGTGTAGGAAAATTGCCGTGAGGCTTCGGAAAAAGATGCCTCCTTAATTTACCCCAGAAGCCACTTGGTGATGAAGTCGCCAGATGACTTGTGTTTATGTTGTTTTCAAGATTTATACTTGCTCCGCGGAAAATCGGCTTACCTTGAAGTTTTCCCCATATCCTATCCATAGCAAGTAGCAAGAGGCTCGGATAATAGAATAGGAGATAAAATATCTTGATAGGACGGCTCGGAATAATGTGGACAGCGTAGCCACTGTCAGCAAGCATGGGGAGTGTGCTTTTTAATACTTTAGACGGGTCACGCACATGTTCAAGCACGTTCGAAGAGAATATGAGGTCAAAGGTATTTGGCTTAAAGACTCCTTCAATAGCGTCGGCATCAACAGCCTGGTACTCGACATCAGGAAGTTTCAAAGACTCTTTAATTCGCCTAAAATTCAAGTCAGAAGAGATGAGCTTCTCTACGCGAGAGGCCAAGAGGGTTGTCTGATAACCATCACCAGCACCAATCTCAAGTCCACATACAAAATGTTTCGCAGGCAACAAAGAAAAAACCAGGTCGATTTCCCTTTTTCGTATCTCATGTAGATATCGACGCCAATTCGTTTTACCAATCATCGTTTTAAGTTATGTAACGCGCCAGAGCCTCCACGTGATTAGAGATTGAGAATCGCTCCGCTGATCTTTTAGACTCCAGAATCAAGCTCTCGCGCAGATTAGCATCATTTTTAATCCGCATCATGGCATGTGCCAAAGCGTCCACATCCTCACGAGGGAGGATAAGTCCATTTTTTTCGTGTGTGACGACTTCTCCGGCCGAGGCAAAGTCGCTGACGATGGTCGCCGCGCCCGCGGCTAGCGCCTCAATAAGAACCATCGGCAATCCTTCATGGCGCGACGGTAAAACGAAACAGTCTGATGACATTAGCAATTGCGGGACATCATTTCTAATCCCAGCAAATATGACCCGCTTTTGAAGACCGAGCTTCTTTACCAGCTCCTCAAGCATGTCGCGGTCTTTGCCTTGCCCGACAATAAGAAGACAGGCGTCTGTCTCGATTCTTTTAAAAGCTTCAATAAGAATATCTACTGCTTTTTGATGAATAAGTCTGCCAATAAATAGATATAGAAAAACATTTTCGGGCACGCCGTATTCCCTTCTGATTTTAAGACGGTCACAAGTGACCGAAAAGGGCTTAGTATCAATTCCATTACAGAGAACCTCAATCTTTGATTCGCAAATAGCATGTCGAACAAGGGACTCTTTTACCGCATCGGAAACAGCAATGATTTTGTTTGACAAAAACTGTAAACACCGGTCGACAAAAAACATTTTACCGGTTTTAACGGTGTCGTAGACATTGTGCTCAAACGAAACGACATTCTTTGCTCCCGCTATCTTTGCGGCTATCCGACCGATAGTATTAGCGAACCACAGATGTGTTATTACAAGGTTGGGCTTGGATACTCTAATAAAACGTCCCAGCTTAAACCAAGCAGGAATATCAAGAAAATGCTTAAAATGAATACAACGAAATCTGTCCAGCTTAAGGTGTAACACGGAAGCAAAACTCTTTGGAGGCTCTGGGACTAACGTGACTAAAGAGACATCAATACCCATGCGTAGCATTTCGTTGATGTCGCCGGCAACCAGTCGCTCGGCTCCGCCAATGCCAAGATTGTTTATTATGATAAGAATCTTTTTGTTCATTATTTAATGGCCACTTTATGAAAGATCTCCGCCAATTTTCGGGAAAAAATCTCCATGGTAAACTGACTCCCCACCTTGTTTCTGGCGGTTTCGCCCATAATTTTAGCCTTTTCAGAGTTATTCCAAAGCCTCATAATGGCCTCCCTAAGCTCCTCCACATCATGCGGAGAGACAATAAGGCCATCCTCGCCGTCTGCGAAATAGCCCTTAAGGGTGTCCCTGGCCGTCGTGATAACAGCTTTACCGCAAGACATTGCCTCTAAAAGAGAGTACTGGCCGGAACAGTCGGAGCCGGCCATCTTATCTTCAGGGATGGTTGTGATTACCATAAACTCGGCCTTCTTGGTAAATGGCGCCGTCTCCGCCCGTTTCAAGTAAAGCACGCTTATATTGGGTGGCAATTCTCCAACATCTTTTAAATTTCTCGGCAGGGCGGCAATAACCAACTTGATCGGCAAATCTCTTACCGCCTCGACTAAAGTCTTGTAATCTCGTCCGACATCACGGCCGGAACTAAAAATGTAGCGTTCTGATATTTCCGACACCCTCGTGTCCTTGTCGTAGAAGCCAGAGTCTATGCCGTAGGGTACATAGTGGTTTTTTTCGGCCGGGAAACCGAGGTTTTTCAAGAACTCTTGTTGGGTCAAAGAGGGTGACACAATGGCGTCCGCTGAAAAGATTGCCTTTTTAATCACCCAAGCCTTAAGACCCTTTTGATTTCGCTTGAGCAAATTTGTTAAGTACGTATTGTAAATGACCCATTTTGGCTTTTTAAAACGAAGAATGCGTTTAACAATAAACAAAGTAAGTAGACCCGAACCCGAAAAAATAACATCACACGACCAAAGTCTAAACAGTACGGGCAACTGTGTCAGGTTAAAAGAAATCTTACGCAAAAATTCAGTCAGTCTATTCTCGAGAAATGTGGCATCAATACCGTAGTCGGCCATGCGGTTTAGGCCCACAAGTTGGATGTCAGAGGCATTGCCTTTTTTATACTCCTCATAGAGCTTTCGCCTCTGGCCGGCAAACAAATAAAGTACGCGGAGATTCATGGTGACCTATTGTACCATACCGTAAAATACCAAACTCGTGGTTATTTGGAAACAAAGCTTTCGTATAAGCGCTCTATCTCTGCCCACGAAGACACTGAATGGAAGTGTGGTTTTTTTATGTGTTCATTCAGCTCGTTTTTAAAAACAACTATTTCCGTATTCAAGCCATCAAATGAGTCGAGAAAATCAGGCTCATCTTCTATAACCATTATTATCTTGTCTTCGCCTTGTTTAACATTCTCACTTTTATTCTTTGTAAACAAAATAGTGTCAAAGGGAATACTGTATTTGTCTAACCACTCCCTAGTGAGAGATTCGACATTCGGATTTTTGTCTGGATTTCGCGAGGTGAGCAATAAAATATGATGCCCTCTTGACTTAATCTTTTCAAAAAACTCTTTGACGCCTTTTCTGGGCAGGAAGTATTTGAATATCTCACTCTTGCGATATGTTTCCTTTACGAGATTAAAATCGTTTGATTTTTCAATTGCCCGCTTAGAGTTATGGCTGTCTAGATTGAGCAGTACCTCCGCCCACATCTTTAGAGGATTGGGGTAGTAGTTTAAACAACCGTCTATGTCGACGACGACAGTATCACGCATCATTTACTTATTAACTTTAAAGAAACCGGGGTCTATGCCAGACTGCTCCAAATATTGCCTCATGAGATACGCGTTAAGATGGGTCCACGTGGCAATATCAATATACTCTGACACCTCAACCGTGCTTGTCTTATGCATTACAGATTTTTGAAAATCCCGCTTGTAGTTACCCTTTTTAAGAGTACTGCCTTCGATAACGGAGATTACCTCTTCGAATACCTCCCTCTTAAATCCAAAAGAGGCCCAAAAGGCGTTGTAGCCGGCGCTGTTATCAACCGGCTTATCTTCGTAATCGACCACCACGTCGTCCTCTATTTTCAAGGCTCCAAACAGTTTCAGCCTGGTTACCGAAACCTCTTTTTTGTGGGCAAAAACAAACGACTGTCTATTGAGCGCCGCCAACATAGTATCAATCAAAGAAGTTTGGTTGTCTTTGCGCTCTATAATCGTATCCGGCATGAGCAAGATATTCTTGTCGCTAAATAGGTGCTCCGCCGAGCGAATGGCAATGGCGTTGGCGTTGGTGACTTTTTGTTCGCGGCTTTTTTGAAACACAAAGACCAGGTCCACCTTGTCGTTATACCTTTCAAACAAGTAGCGAACTGTTTCAAATTTGTTTGGCGCAACAATAACTACGACTCTCGGCTTTATCTGACTAGCCAAGATATGGTGGAAAGAGAAGTCGATGACGCTCATCTCTTCGTTGATTTTGATGAGCTCTTTCGGATATGGGAAGTTGGAATCAGAAATACCGTCCGAACACGGCAGTATTATTGTTACGGGCTCGGTTTTATTTTTCATCTTTTGTTTGCTTCTGAAGGGTTTCTTGGGGATTACTTATGGTTGCTCCCTCCACTGGCCAGGGGAGGGTTAGAGTGGGGTAGAAGGGGTGGGGTTGCACTCAAAGCATGTGCGTCTTTATTGTCTTCATAAGCAACGTAAGACTGTGACCCCTGACGACAAAATCGCGGATTTCACTACTCTCTTTATACTCTAACATCTTCAAATCTTCATTGGCGACAATTACTTTTGCCTCACATGCCGCCGCCTCGAGAATGGTTTTGTCCATACTGCCCGATGGGGTAAAGTTAACATATGTTTGGTGAGTTTGGTAGAGTCGCCTTGCTTGCTCTTTGTTAACCGGGCCGACAAAAGTACTTCGGTCTTCCAAACCGTATTTTAAAATCCGCTCTCTTACTTTCTTTTCATAATCGGCATCTGCCGGTAAGGCGGCCCCGGCAATGGTCACTGAAAACGATTCGCCTTGTTCCTGTCTTAAATGGAGCCACTCGATAAACTCCAAAACTTTTTTGACTGGCGCGATTCGACCTAAGAAAAGTATGGAGTTCGTCACTCTGGCGACCGAGTCGTTCGGCTTAAAGAAATCGGTGTCTATGCCGACAGGCATTCTGTGTGCGTTTTTAAAACGCGCCGTAAACGACTGGGGCGAGGTATAGAAAGCCTTCTCTGACAATAGGCCGGCCAGTCTGGTCAGCCACGAACCCTTTGCGTGATTACGCCAAAGGTACACCCTCTTGCCCCAAAGCCGCCACAGCAAGCCTCCCAAAAGCACGTACTCCTGATTCATGTGCACAAAAACCGCGTCATAATTGCTCCTTCCCTCCCAAATACATTTATAGAACCTAAGCGCGTATCGAACCCGTTTGAAAATTGAGCTATTGAAAATTGCAAATTGAAAATTACCTTCCTCCTTTCCTAGTGATAAAATCTTAGCATTAGAAGGAAGGTCATACTCTCCTTTTTCCAAGCAAATCACCTTCACCCGCTCGTAGTGGCCGGCGAACTCCTCGAGCCAACGGTGAAAGAACCCGAGAACCGGGTCGTTCTTATCAACTTTCTGGGTGCAGATGAGGAGGCGCATGGATTAGGGCGATGGATAGAACTAGAGCGTAGGGCGTAGGGCGTAGAGCGTAGGGCGTAGAGCGTAGGGCGTAGAGCACAAAAACCGGTAGGTTATTTGTTCTCTAGCCGCTTGATTTCATCTCGGAGAAGGACCAAGACAGACTGTTTAAGAAAGCGGCGAGACATTACAAGGAGTTTAGGGGTGAGTAGCATATTAAGGTCATCAGCGATGACCTTGTCTGTTACATGCTTCTCAATAAAGCCTAAAAGTTCGGCAAAATATGCCAACGGCTCTTTCCCTGATCGTTCTCGAATCACCCCTTCATTATATGAAGCACCGTGCTTAAAGAAATAATCCACATCGTAGATGTCCCTTCCCGCGATGTGGCCGGTTCTTTTATACCGACCCATAACGGCAATCAATTTGTTGGCAAACATTGTTTCCTTCGTTTGGCACGTCAACATACGATCAATTTCTAGAAGTCGTATTGTCGCATATGTGTTTGCCAGAGCGACAGGAAACGCGCTATCAATCTTCACAATTTTACGGTCGGAACCACCATCCTCGTATTTAAGAAAATACTGGATCCCTCTTTTACTTTGATCTTTAATCGTGAGCCCAAGAGTCGCAAACAGGGCCTCAAGAGCCGTGCGGGTTTTTTGTATGTCTCCTTTGGTGCCAACATAATCAAAATCTAAATCAACCGAGAACCGGTCAAGCCAACCAAGCATTGCTGCGCAAGTCCCACCCGTAAAAAAGAGCACACTCGCAAGATACCGGTCGTCAGCAATCGCCTGAATGATTTTGAGCAACCAAGATTTATGAATTGAGTCTTTTTGTTGTGGTAGGTTCATGACTTTTTTGACAGCTTGAAACCAACTGCTTTTTGTATCTCTCGTACTTCGTCCATATCAACGAGGCTCGAGCCGAGTGCGTCAAGATATTTACGCGGGTTGAAATAATAAATGTCAGCAATTGCACGCGCGGAGGATGCCACGCGAACCCCGCTCTGTACCTCGATTCCGGCATTGTTAAACAAAAACTCATCACGCATCTTTCTTGATTTATATGCAATACCGGCAATGGTAAAATATTTTGAGACACTACTGACGATAGTAATCCCCTGCGCAGGCTGATTAATAATTCCGTCTCGAAATAAAATTGTTTCGCACGATATATAAGCGGGGCCATGAAGAGCCTTCACCCCCAGGAGATATGGATCAATTTCTGAAATCTTTTTGAGAGAATAAAAACCACGATGAACGCGCACCATAAGCCCTCGTTGAGTATATCTCGACAGCATCTTGCGCAGGACGTTTTTATCGGTGACCTCCCATAAATTTGCTACATCCGAAATATGAAATAGAATTTCATCCTTAGATGCCAAAATAGCTATACGATTAGCCGCAGAAACCCTAGAATCCATTTTTGAGTGTTTCTTTATCATGTACTTATATGTACAGTATAATGTAACGCATAAATAAATCAAGAGCTCAAGACAGGCACTGCTCCAGAGATTTTCGCCAGCGATCCAGATAGTCTTGTTTCGAAATGGTGCTGTCGGGCCGGAGCTCCCCTTTCGATTTGTGGCGAAGAGTATCCTCTAAAGCCGGGGCAAGTTCTTCTTCATTTTCAACAACAGTGGCTCCCGCTTCCCTCGCAATGCCAACATCGGTCGAAACCACCGGGCAACCGGAAGCGAGAGCTTCCACTATCTGCATGCCATAACCTTCGTACTTGGAGGTGACGAGAAGGACGTCGGCGCCCTTGTAGTAAGAAGCAAGATCATTGCTCCATCCCGCGAAGACAATGCTGGGGCGTAGGGCGTAGGGCGTAGGGCGTAGTGATTCGAGATCCGAGATTCTAGATTCAAGATTCGCGCGTTCGGGGCCTTCGCCGACGATAATCAGTCCCGTTTTTGGAAATGTTTTGTGTACCTCGGCAAAAACTTGTATCGCTAAGTCAACTCGTTTTTCAGGAACCAGCCGTGAGACCACAAGTACAATCTGCTCAAACTGCGGGTACTTTTTCTTGAGGTCAAAGGCGGGCGTGGCGACGCGAAACTTTTCCGTGTCCACAAAAACAGGAAGCGCCCTTATTCGTGACTCGTGACTCATGACTCGTAACTCTACGAGGAATCTTTTCACTCGTGCCGAAACGACGCGGACACCTTGCGCCCGAGGCAAAAGAAACTTGGCCAGAAGCAGGAAAAGGCGGTTTTTAACGCTCTCCCTCTGCCACGCTTTTGAGGAGATGTCGGTGTGAACTTGAATATGCAGAGGCGCGCACGCCGACCAAGCCACCAAGTAGGCAATCAGACCCACCCCAAACGGCTCCGGGCTCGACACCACCACACAGCCTCCCGCGACCCTTAAGCGAGCGAGCTGGCGCTTACCCTCTTTTACCCCCCAAACAAGCCCTGTGAGCCAGTATAGGGCCTTAAAACGGCCTCCTTGGGGCCGGTAGACAAGCGTCAGTGGCCCTATCTGCTCCGTTCCGGTTCGACCAGTCTTTGCGAGTACGACGACCACCAGTTCATGGAGCTGTTCCGCGTACTCCCGATGGCGAGCCCGCACCGCGCTTTGCTGGTCGGCCATCTTAGGATCTAGGGTAAACATTAAAACACGCATGGAAAGAGTCTAGGGTGACGGGGCTTGCTTGTTCCGCTCAATATAGGCAAGGATTTCTTTAACGTATGTCCTGTAGTCCTCGATATTCTCCTTAATTTTATCAACCATCTCCGTCTTGCTCATCTTTTCGTAGTTGTGGACAATCTGGTTGCGAAATCTTACCGAAGCGGCAATCTTTCTGGCAAAAATCTCATCTAAAATTTGTTCTTCACCGAGGATAATGAAAGTGTTAAAGTAATCGTCCGGAGTCCTAAACTTATGCGTGGTGATAATATAGGTGTTAATGTCAATAGCGGCATCAACAATAAGTTGGGCCTTTCTTTCGATAGCGGAGCGTACAAGATCGTCGTGGACGATGATTGCCGTTTCTCTTTCGAGTAGCGGCATGATTCCTTTAAGATACAAACCTATGTTTTCTATCTTTGCCTCAATGAAATCTTTATCCATAAGCTATAGTGATTTAACTAATTCCTGTATACGCTCGTGGCGCAATCGGCGCAGGGGGGCTGTTTCGATAAACTGGCGCAGGGCTATTACTTGGAATCTCACAAAATTACCTTTTTCTGATTCATAGAGCAAAACGCCATCGCGTGAGGCATTCCGCTGTAAGAGCGGTGTTGTAGCGCTCAAATCCACTAACTCCAAATCTCCCCGATTGAAAATGTGCCTCACCTCTTCTTCCATATTGAAGCGTGTCGTATAATCTTCGATGGGACGCTCTGCCAAAAAACCGATATCCACGTCACTTTGAGGGTGCGTGAGGCCGGTCGCTTGCGAGCCGAAAAGCAACACCAAGCGCAACTGATAGCGCTCGGCCAGCTCTGCTATCTTTTCCCGTTGTTCTTGACTGATCTCCATATGTACAGTATAGCACATGCCAAACATCCGCAAAAGCATCACCCGACAAGCTCTCTGATTATTTTGACATTCTCGCGTATCACATCCTCCCAGGTTTGCTTATAGTCGAGATTGGCAATCCACTGCTTGGCTCGTAGATAACCCTCTTCGGAAAGGAGTGCGCGTATCTTTGCGACTATCGCCTGCGGGTTATCGGGGTCGATAAGGTACTCTTCCGGGACCTTGAATGGCAGGCCGTGCTCACGGCTGATTAGAAAGGGCTTCCCATAGGCTATCCCGCGCAAGACATAGTTTGGGCAAAATTCACTGGCCGCTGGTGCAATGGTGGCGAGGCATGCTCGCGTCTCAAGCAACGGCACATCTTCGCCGGTCTTTCCAAGGAAATGCACCGCCTGCTCATTCCCCCCTTCGGCGACCAACTCCTCTAACCGTTCACGCTCGGGCCCATCGCCGATAAGGACGAGTGAGAGTCGCGGGAACTCTCGCCGCAAACCGGCGAGCGCGCGGATAACAGTGTCAAGATTTTTGTAAGCTACCAAGCGACTGGAAAAAACAAGGCTCTGTTTGGCCTCGACAAAGCCCTCCTCGATTTTTTCCGGAAGCGGGTTGGTGACGACCCGCAAACGCGCCGACGGAATACCGTACCACTCACGATACAACTCGACCAACAACTCCGTGGTCACAATTATCACATCGGCCCGATGTAGGGAGAACTTTGTGAGCCAGTACATCGCTCGGCGACGATGAGCTCCAGAGGCATACCATGCGCGCACGGAAAGACGGGTGTCTCCCCTCTCGGCCACCAACTCCCACACTCTGTCGCCCCCCACTCGATAAATCAGAGGTTTTCGCAAAACAAAAGCGGTAATAAAAGCGGCCCAACCGGAAGACGAAGCGTCGAAAGAGTAGATTGCGTCAACCCCTAAAGAAGATCGCAAGACGCGCAGTAGGTAGACCGCCTGCCGCACCCCAAAAGGAAGCCAAAGCAGGTCGGCAAAAACCTCTTTACGCACCCGAAAGCCATGCTCCGGAAAGCGCGTGAAATAGGTGTGGGCGTGCAAGGGAGGGCCCCCGGCAGCAGGCGGATACTGGGCGGCGGCTAAAAGTATAGTGAGTGGCGTGGTAGCAGAACTATTTTGCGCGGACAGTTGGACGTCGTTTGAATCCTCACGATGACGCTTACGAAAGATGTAGAGCTTGTTGATAAAGAAGGTGTAGCTGGCAATGGCAAGAGAGGCCACTACCTGAGCAAATATATACCAGAGGCCAGAAAGTGAGACTAGTAGATACATGAGGAGAGTATTCATCCCCAGATTGGCGAGAGCGACCATCAAATAGATGATCGCCTGTGTGTGCACCCGTTCCATCGAATCATCTCGGAAGGTCCACAGTTTTTGCAGGAAGAAGCTGATTGCAAAGGCCACAACGAAAGCAAGCGTGGAGGAAAAGAGGTAGTGAAAGCCAGCAACTTCTGTAAAAAAATAGAGCAAGGCCAGGTCTGTCACTCCCGCCGTCCCACCCGCAATGCCGTATTTGATAATTCGTTTGTGTCGATCGAGGTAAGGAAACAAGCGAGGATAGGTGGTCGCCAGAAAACGACGGAGCCATTCATATAGCCGCAAGATCATGACCATCGGACAAGTGTAGCAAAACCAAACAGCTTTCACTAGTCAATATTCCAATCTCTAAAATCACAATATACCCAGACTGTCCGAAAACAAGAGGCCTTGCTTCCAGATGCATTGGGAAGCAAGGCCTCCGGGCCTGTTTTCGGACAGTCTGGGTATATTGTGTAGAATATGGCTATATGTCAGGCTAAAATAGAACTGAGGAGGGCGCGCATCTTGATGGCCACCACATCCCAAGTGTAGCGCTCGCGCACCATGCGCCGAGCATTCTCGCGCAAGCGCTCCCGTAACTGCTCATCGGCGATGAGCCGTTTAACGCAGTCGGCCACACTCTCAGGATCATCCACCTTGGCAAAGAGTCCAGTTACCCCATCCGCGAGGAAGTCCGGAATGCCCCCGACGGGCGTTGCTACGACCGGTAAACCGGCCGCCATGGCTTCCAAGAAAGAGGTGCCGAGCCCTTCGCTGCGCGAAGGCCGGACAAAGATGTCCCCCGTGGCAAGCCAGGCCGGAATGTCATCAAGAGAAAGAGCCGGCTCTAGAAAAACCCGATGTGCCACTCCTTCTCGTTTTGCAAGAGCGAGTAATTCGTCTCGCAAATCTCCTTGCTGTGACACATTTTCGTAGATCACCTGTTCAGGAAGATGGACAAGGGCCCTGATGACTATGTCATGCGCGTTTTTGTAGACGAGTCGCGAGGTGTTTATGAGGACAATCTCCTTTTCAGTTTTTAGTTTGTAGTCTGTGGTTTGTAGTGATGCTGAATCTCCGTTTTTGTTTTTAAGATCTTGGTCTTTATGATTTGTTTCGTGCTTCGAATTTCGTGCTTTGAATTTTTCTATATCTACCCCATTCGGCACCACCACCGGCAGACCGAGAAAGCCCAACTGCTTAGCTAGGTCGGCCAGATAGTTCGAAATAGCCTGTACGGCATCGGCGCGACGAAAAAGATCGCAAAAAAAAGGTCGAGTAAAACCCACCCGACGCATAATATGCTCCAAAGGGTCACCTTCTTGCAAGGTAAGCAACAAAGGTACCTGAGGGTAAGCACGCTTAAACCAATAAGCCACTCCACCCGCGTAAGCAGCCATGATGGGCCAAACCAGACTATAGGCATTCTTGCGATGTAAAAACATCGCCTTAAAGAAGGCCCGTATCATCCAGTCATACTTGTTTACTCCCCCCACCCGATACACACAAGACTGCCCATTACAAAGGGCAGTCTTGTGTGGTTGTGTAAGTGACTCTACTTTTGACCACTCTTTCTTGAAACGGTAGGTAATGACATCAAACTGATACTCGTCACCTAAGTGCTCAGTGATTGTGCGGGGAGAACTCTCTGCTCCGGACTCAAAAGGGTACCAAGCAAGGGAGATGATGAGGACGCGCTTCATGGCGCTTCATCTTACAGCACAAATGCACGTGATTCAACGTCTATGAAAACGGGGGCATGTCGACCTTAAGCATCTTTTCGAGGTCTGCGCGAGGAATCTCTTTCTGTTTTTTGGAGCCACCTTCACCGTCTCCAGCCGGTCGCAACTCATCTTTTGAGTTCCTGAAACCTGGCCCCGATGAGGTTCTGCCTGAAGTCGGTATCTGATTTTTTCCTTCTATTGGGGAGCGTGGAGTGGGGCGCCCTTTGTGGTTATCTCGGTTTGTTTCCACAAAAGCGGCTGGCGGTGATTGAGCTTTCTTTACGGAAGCTGAGTTCTGGTTAGGAATAGAGTGGGGTTGGTTAGACAATACCTGCTTCAGTGTATTACGTAGATCGCTTAAATGTTGCCCGCCACCGGCCTGCGCCGCCCCGGGCGCATCTTTTGCAAGCGAAGAGAGGGAGATGGTCTCCCGAGGTGGTGATTTTTCTTCTGGCAAAGAGCGCCCCTGCGACCCGTGAGCGAGATGGGCACCTTGAGTGCCAACACTTGTCCCGGGCGCACTACTCCTACCCTCTCTTTCTCCTCTACTATCACCAAATCGTCTTTCAGGACCTACCGAGCTCGAACGCGGACCAAAGCCACCTTGACCTCTTACTTCTCTGTTCGAGCTACTCGAGCCCCCTCGCCCGGGCGCGCCACCCCCTGCCCGAGCTCCATAACCACTCTTTGTACCCCCTCCCGGCCCACTACCTCGCCCACCCCCGGGCCGAAGTGTCTCTTCTGGGGCACGCGTACCTTGTATGGGTTCGTGCCACTTACTAATCTCCGCCTCGACGTCGACACGAGGACGAGCATACATTTCTCGCGAAGACTCGATGACTAGATCATGGAAGCTTTCTGCCGGTGGAGGAATAGGGGGCATCCCACGCGCCGAGAAAGGAGGAGACCCAACCTGATTAATCATTAAAGTAAGATACATCTGAAATCTCCCAAGAGAAACAATGTCTTCAATTAAAAACTTGGGAGTGAAGAGTTTTTCGAGAATCTCCGCGTCGAAGGGGCCAACCCGAAATGCGATGGTAGTACCCACGTTTCCAAACACCGCGTCACGCACCTCTTCCGGCATCTGTTCGATATACTGGTGCGCCATCGTAAGAGAAAGTTTGTACTTGCGCGCCTCGGAGAGAATGTCAGCAAATGTGTCATTTACGAATGACTGAAACTCATCTACGTAAAAATAGAAAGGAGGGAGCGCCGCAAGCTCTGCCGCGTTTTTGTCAGCTCGGGACATGGCAGAAAGATAGATCTTGGTAATAAGCATGCCTCCCAAGAGATTCGCGTTGATTTCCCCCACTCTTCCTTTCGAAAGATTCATAATCAGAATCTTCTTTTTGTCCATCACTTCACGCAGATCAAAAGTCGACTTCGGCTGACCAACGATATTGCGAATCAAAGGGTTGGAGGTAAACTGGCCAATTTTGTTTTGGATGGCAGGCACCGACTCGGCCGCCATACGTTCGGTATAGTTTGCAAACTCATCAACCCAAAAAGATCTCACCGAGGGGTCGCTCACGTTATCAACAACCGCCCGACGATAGGTAAGATCAGAAAGCATGCGATTGACACCAAGAATAGTTGAGTCAGGGTATTCAAGGAGGGCCAGAAGAACATTGTTTAATATGTACTCCATGCGCGCCGACCACACATCGGGCCATATCTTCTTAAAGGTTGCGATGAGGCCGTTCGCCACAAGATAATTCTTGTCCTTGCCCAAATTCTCCATGATATTAAAGGCCACCGGAAACTCGAGGTCATGAGGAGCGAGATAGATTAAATCTTTCACCCGCTCGGCAGGAATATAGTCGAGAAGCTTTTCAGCAGTCCCGCCGTGAGGGTCAATAAAGGCCACCCCTTCTCCGCGTTGAATGTCTTGGACAGCCATGTTTTCGAGCACAGTAGATTTACCCATGCCCGTTTTGCCAATTACGTAGACATGTCTGGCCCGGTCTTCCGCCTTAATGCCAAACTTGGTGCGCTTGCCACGATAGTCCGCTTCGCCAAAATAGTTTATGTAGGGTTCAGAAAGCATGAAGACAGTATAGCGCATCGCTTGAGCTGTTTGTAGAGCCGGTGCTTTGATGGATAAAGTTTGTAGTTTGTAGTTTGTAGTAAATGCAAATACGAATGCGTGGTGTCTTCTAAAAACTACTCACTACAAACTACTCACTGTTCAGGAGTAGGGCTCCCGAAGTGTAACGATTACTTGGGTCCCATAACATCCACGAACTTATGCCAGCGTCATAGGTGGCCTCTATCTGGGCGCGCACCATTTCGGCAGAGTAGGTGGTACCACCTAGGCTAAAGTCTTGAAGCCATGGGCGGAGGAGGGCCGGCGTAGAGCTCGCGGCAATAAGTTTTTTTACGCCTTCATCTAATGCGTACTTGACCACTTCATAAGGATGCGCCGCCGGATTTTTAAGCTGAAGGAAGCCAGGATAGTAGTGAGACGGATAGACCATTGGGGCAATAAAATCGAAGTAGGGAGCCGCCCCTTCAATGGTCTGCCCGATACCCATGTCGTCTTTCTCTGAAGTAATTTGTCCGAAAAGGTCGGCCGAGGTGGGGATGCCGCGCTCGCGCACCTCACTATCGAGATAGGCGAAGAATGTCGTAAGCTCGGCTGACTTATCAAGCCACTCTCCTTCACTAAGACCGTACTCTATGTCGGCAAGATTTCCATCAGAGGGGAAGCGAATATAGTCAAAGTTAATCTCATCGAACCCCTGCGCGTAGGCTTCGCGGGCAGTTCGAGCTGTGTACTCCCACACCTCCATATTTCTTTGGTCGAGCCAAAAAAGACCTCGACGGTCCTTCCAGGGCGCCCCCGTGGATTTACTCACAAGAGCGAGCTCGGGCCGCACCGAAGGCAGATACTGATCCTGAAAAACCGACACTCGGCCTATGACATACACTCCCTCCGCATGCAACTCGCGCAAAAGATCCTGCACGTCTGTAATCCGGTGAGTAGCCGCACCGATCGCCTGAAGCTCGGGGTCTCTCACCGCAAAAGCAATGCGGCCGGTGTCATCTTTCACATCAATGACGACACTATTGATCTCAGTCTCTCGCACCAGATTGAGTACGCGAACACGAATGGAAGGAGTGCCGGCCACCCAACTCGTCATATAAAGCGCGCGCACACTCGCAGGAGTGGCAACATGAACAACGGGCGAGGCGGTAGGCACCGCAGTAGCGGCAGTTTTGAAATAAGGGCTTTCGGTGGCGGCAAAAAGCTGGCGGACAATCGATGGAGATTGGACAGGATTATAAGGAATGACGCCTACAAAATATTGAGATGCCGGATTTGTGTTCGTATCTCTATCTACTATGGTCGGCGGCCTGGAGGCCAAGTATACGAGTCGCGAGGAGTTTGTGGGTTGTGAGAAAATAAAAAAAGAGCCAAGAGCGAAGGAGAGCACGACCATGGAGGTAAGGAGAATTCGCGAACGACTCATCCTCAAGATTGGCTTCTCCATGTTTCTTCATCTCTAATAGGCTCCCCTAAATCCACGTTCTTTTTATTTTCGCCAACTCCCTGCGAGCCTAAAGGATGCTGGGCTTGTTCGACAGAGTCATTCTCTTCTTCTACCGGTGTCTGTTTTGAGTATACCTGATCTATGTCGGGAAAATCCGTGCTTGTTGACGCCGGTGCTTGTTGAATAAAATCATCTGATCCAGGCTCACCCAGTGTAGACACCGATGAACCTAGTGTCGTCTGAGTCTCGCTGCTACGAACCAAATTCAAACCGTTCTTGGGGGCACGCTCGCGGCGGGGTCGTGGTGTGGATTTTCGGACCGGGTGCATGGTCGCCCGCCCAACCGGACCATAAGAAATAGACCCCGACGCGACTCGCGGAACAGATGCGGCGTAGCTCAGGCCACGACCAACCATAAAAGAAAGTGTGACAATGCCGAGTCCGGCGATTATATAAAGCCAGTCGTCAATTTTTGCCGGAAAACCAAGAAACTGGAGAATCAGAATGAAAAAACCCAAAAGAAGAGTGCACCAATTCTTCCAAAAAAGATTTCGTGGGTTAATCTCTTTATAACTCATAAGAGCATTATATCATAAAACGAGTTCGCCCCTGTGGAGTAAATCACCCCATCGTGGGAATACCTCCCAATACCAACGCGTCAGCCAACATCCCAATACTCCCCGCCCCAAGGGTGAGAAAAATATCGGTACGCAGTTCCCCGTTTTTTAACAGTGCCGGTATGGTTTTAAAGTCTGACATATAAAGAGCCCGGGATGGAGTCCTGGCATTTATGGCCGACACCAAATCTTTGGCGTGGATAGAGGTGTCCTCCATTTCGCGGGCGGCATAAATGTCAGCGACAATCACATGGTCCGCCTCGACGAAACTGCCGGCAAACTCCCCAAGTAGCAACTTGGTACGACTAAAGAGATGGGGCTGAAAAACAACCGTGAGGTGTTTCAATGGAAACAGTTCGCGCAGTGCCGAAAGCGTCGCCCTAACCTCCGCCGGCGCATGCCCGTAATCGTCGTAGATAACCACTCCTTCCGGTGTGTGCCCCTTGTACTCCAAGCGACGCTTGGTGCCGCGAAAAGAGCGTAAAGAGCGTTTAATCACCTGCGGTGAAATCTTAAGAGCTGTGCCGACCGTGGCGGCGGCCTGCGCATTCAACTGGTTGTGCGCCCCAGGCAAACAAAGTTTTAATCTGTTCGTCATTCGAGCGGACTCTTCGTAATCGACCACCATAGCGACTGAAGTCGCGACTATGGGTGCCAGATTCGGGTGTGCCGTGGGGACGATTAGTATGCCACGCGGACCGAGCCTGCTCGCGAGCTCAACAAAAGCACTCTGAATGTCCGCGAGGTCTTTGTAGTAGTCGAGATGGTCGCGGTCAATGTTTGTAATGACAAGAATGTTCGGCTTCAAATTTAGAAACGAACGACGGTATTCGCACGCCTCCGCCACCAGATATTTTGACTTTCCCACAACAAGATTACTCTTGGCGTGCAACATGGGTGAACCCACAATCACCGTGGGATCGAGTCCGGCATCCTGTAGAAGTTTTCCAATCATCGCCGTCGTAGTAGTCTTGCCGTGTGTCCCGGAAACAGCAATCGTGAACATACCCTCCGACACTATCCCGAGGGCTTCGGGGTAGCTCCTGCAGGCAACACCCAACTCTCGAGCCTTAACGAGCTCCGGATTCTCATCACCCGCCGCTATCGTATAAACCACAAGGTCAACATCCGGTGGGAGATTGCCGGCTCGATGCCCGATAAAAATACTCGCTCCAGCAGTACGCAGTTCGTCCAAGGTGGCGGACTCATGGAGGTCAGAGCCGCTCACCCGCGCCCCGCGATGCAACATTAAACGAGCGATAGCAGAAACACCGGAACCTCCGATTCCAATGAAGTGTACCGCCGTGGCGCTATCCAAAATGGTCATCATGGGGTAAGTCTACTCGCGCTCCGACCTCGCGCAAGTGGACAGCAAGCGAAGAGCCTTACTCCACTTAGCGACCAGGTCGCTAAGTGTGACCGTCCTTGCGGCGAGACGAGGCGCTTCCTCTCCGCGTTCTGTGGTGGCTTTGGGGGGCTTCGTGGCTTCGGTGACTGGTCGTGGTAACTCAAAGAATATGGATTGTGCTAAGCACAAACAAGTCTGCATGTGCTTGCCCCACCCGTCCTGTGCGCGCACAGAAAACCACCCGCTAACGCGAGTGGCTCCCATGGGTTTCCACGGCAACGTTTTGTAAGTTGTCACTACTTGATATATAATATTGACAAGCATACATGACATATATGACAACCATTCACAATAATCAACCCCATACCCTACTTGCCCTCAATGTGAAGTTCAAGAAAAAGGATTCCCGCTTAGATTTGGTCCCCCTAAATAGAAGCGTGGAAAATGTATTTCTTGAAGCGCATAATCATATTCGCGACATAGATGGACTCCCACAAGAAGAAGTCATCGACGAGTTAGGGAAATTAATGCTGGTCAAGTACCTTGACGAATTTTCAACTAATGAAAAAAAACCCTACAAGCTTCAGTCACAAATCTACGATTCTGATAGAGCTTTCGCAAGCGCAATTAGGGCACTATACGACAAACTTCTCGAACCAAAAAATTCAATTCTCTCAGGTGACGAAATAGGAAATTATCCTACGAAGATACATTTATCTGATCTGGCTTTGGTTAAAGTTATTTCAATATTTGAGGATTACACCCTAACAAAATCAGGATCTGATGTTAAGGGTAGAGCCTTTCAAAAAGTTATCTCTCCAGCATCTAGAGCGGGAATGGGGCAATATTTTACTCCTGATCCTGTTGTGCAATTCATGGTGGATTCTGTTGCTCCAAAATATCACGAAACAGTTGTTGACCCTTTTTGTGGCTCCGCTCACTTCTTGACTACAGCCTCCAAAAAAGCTGCAGAAAATAACGATAAGGGTATCACTGACTCAGTTCGCTATATTGGGATAGAAAAAAGCAAGAAAATAGCCAGATTAGCAAAAATTGATTCCATGCTAAGCAATGGCGGAAATAAGAAAATTATATGTAGCGACTCACTCACCAATTTCAAGGACTTTGATTTTATCAAACAAGATTCATTTGATATTGTCCTAACTAACCCGCCCTTCGGTTCTCAGATAACTGAGGATTCCTTAAAAAAATTGGAAGATCTTGAGCTATTAGTGGGCAAAAAGCGCATGCCCCTTGAAATACTTGGCCTCGAGAGGTCGATTCAGCTCTTGAAGCCAGGCGGCAGACTAGCAATTGTTCTTCCAGAGGGAATCTTGTCGAATAGAAATATGGGATATGTTCGTAGCTGGCTTCTTAAGAATATACAGATACTCGGGATTATCGGACTACCTCACGAGACTTTTTCACCATACGGGGCAAATGTCAAAACTAGTATTTTATTTGCGCGGAAATGGCGGAGAGGTGAGATTAAATCGGATAAGTATAAACTACTCATGGGGAGAATTACTAACATCGGATATGACGCTTCTGGTAGACCTAAAGACGGAGCAGATGTTCAACAGCTTGCTAAGCAGGTCAAAGAGCACATAGCAAAATACGTATAAGATATGAACACTATTATTGTTGAAGCAAATGAACTGATCGCCAGTCAAATCTGGAAGGTTGAATATTTCCAAACAGGCTCCCGTTTGGGGATACGCAGTAAACATTCTAGAAAATTGTGTGAGCTAGTTTCTCAAAGAAAAGAGGCGTTTGATCCTAGCAAAAAAACAAAGGTGCCGAAAATCTATATTGGATTGGAAGATATAGAACCCGTCGTGGGATTAATGAGGAAGTCCAAAGAGCACTCAGCGCATGAAGTAAAATCTATTTCTAAGATGTTTTACAAAGGAGACATTTTGTTTGGCCGATTAAGGCCAATTTTAAACAAAATCCTTTATGTGGAATCTCTGACTAATGAATTTGGTATATGTTCAAATGAGTTTATTGTACTGACTCCCAATCTTGATCTCGTAGACCCAATATATCTTCGGGCAGTTCTAAGTTCCGCACAAATCCAAGAGGCAATAAAGCGATTCCAGTCTGGTTCGACTCTTCCTCGTATATACGCAGATGACTTATTAAATATTGAGATCCCTCTACCAACACTTACAAAACAAATAGAAATTGGGAAGAGAATGCAAACTTTAGCGAAAGAGTATGGAGACGCTAGTATAAGGCTAGACCAAATCAAAGAAGACTTTTTAAAAATTAAATTGTCCTAATCAAGTTCTCTTAGCATTTCTTGATAGTTCTCCTTGCTACGAATTTGACTGAGCAATTCTTCGATCTCAAGGTCACCCTTAATACCTAGTTTCTGAGCGAGTATTCTCCACTCGTTAGTCAGATATTGATTCTTTTCTTCAGAAGGTAAATTTCGATGAATAAAAGAGATGTACTGGTGTGCTACCTCGTTGTTTTTTCTGACTTCCCTGAAAACTTTTCTTGCATCTGCTGAGTTGGTCTTTAGCATGCGTATCAAACCACCAAAATTTGCAGCAAACGAAACGTTTGCAGAGGGGCGCAGACTATTTGGGCCCGAAAGTCGCTCTCTTTTCCCGGCAGCGTTCAGTGGCTCACCATCATGTGTACATGTTTTTACATCACACCCATCAGGACATTTTTTACTATCAACAAAAGATCCGCCTCGTGCGATATGTAACGCGTCTCTTAATTCAGCGATAATGGTCGCTTGTCCTACAAAGCTATCGACTATCCTTGGATATACCCTTTGCTTATCTAGTTCCTCCCACTTCCAGACAAGCACTAAAAGCAAGTCGTTTCCAGTGAAATTCTTTTTGAGTTCGTCAAAATGAGCTTTCGATTCGTCAGCTGATAAATTCATCGACTTCGCCTCTATTCTGAAAAGTTCCCCGGTTCGGTTATTTGGAAACCAGTCTCTATCTTGGAAGACGCACGCGAAATCGTTGTATTCATTATCTGGGAGCCAAGCAATTTCTACAGCGTTCCCACTTGAATTCAGATTCTCTAGTTCTTGATTCATGTGGTAGCCCCACATTGCTTCAAGCAATAAACCCATTCCGCTTCCAAGTCTTCCTCCACGCGTCTTGAATCCGTCAGCTGAAAATTGATTGATACTAGCACAAACTTTTGGTGTTAGTGCCATGACTGTGTTATGCGCTTGTGTTTTTATGTCGTCCATAATTTTATTTCACAAAGTAGTCAAGCGTTTTTTTGTAAATCATTGCAAACTCTTTTAATTGCAATACATCAAACCGACGTTGACCAGATTCAATCTTTGAAATATAGGATTGTGTCCTTCCAAGTTTTTCCGCAACTTCGACTTGTCCAAGACCAGATTCAAGACGCGCCTGTTTTAAGCGTTCCACGATTTTTTTGTGATCGTCTTGATAAATTGCTCTTGGCATATAGCTATATAATAATATTCCATTGTGTATTATTCCAAACCGCCATATAATGTATTTGTGCTACCGGCGAAGCAAAACCAAAAATTTCCTTTCCATTTTTTGTCGGCTCTCCCCACACCCCCCGCCGAGGAAAAGAAGAAAGGTAAGGAAAATTTTTGGTTTTTGCTCCCGCGACCGAAGGGAGCGGACGAGGCGCGCGATTAGTCCGTTTTCTGTTCAAAATAGGTTCGAGCAAAGCAGAGTAATACAGCACAAGGGAGAAAAAGCAGTTTGCTTTTTTACTGTGGTCACGGATATTTTCCTCGCCGTCGCTCGGAAACTTCCGCGACCCCGCCTCACGGTCGCGCGTGCTCACGCGACATCGCTCCGGCTCGCACAAGTGTGAGAAAAAGCAAAGCAGTTTGCTTTTTTACTGTGGTCACGGATATTTTCCTCGCCGTCGCTCGGAAACTTCCGCGACCCCGCCTCACGGTCGCGCGTGCTCACGCGACATCGCTCCGGCTCGCACAAGTGTGAGAAAAAGCAAAGCAGTTTGCTTTTTTACTGTGGTCACGGATATTTTCCTCGCCGTCGCTCGGAAACTTCCGCGACCCCGCCTCACGGTCGCGCGTGCTCACGCGACATCGCTCCGGCTCGCACAAGTGTGAGAAAAAGCAAAGCAGTTTGCTTTTTCTCCCTTGTGCGCCTGCCAAGACTCGAACTTGGGACCTCGTCATTATAAAAGCAAGTGAGGATTTATAAAAGTGAGTCAACATTCTCTCCTTTGTGCGCCTGCAAAGACTCACTTTTATACAATCCGAACGCCGCTTTTATATGCTCTGCATATCAGTGACGCGCTCTAACCACCTGAGCCCCGACGCTCGCTTCTGGCGAGGTGGGGATCCCGACTTTGGGCATTAGCCCGAACGTCGGGGCTACAGGCTATCGTTCGACCATGTGTGCGCCTGCCAAGACTCGAACTTGGGACCTCGTCATTATCAGTGACGCGCTCTAACCACCTGAGCTACAGGCGCACACATGATCGGACTATTATCGCTCCTTCATGCTTATAAAACCATCTCTAATAATCTTTTCAATGTAATCTCGCCTCTTCAATTTTTTCAGTCTTTTCTCAATGTTTCGAGCCTCGAGAAGAGTTTTGTACTCTTGATCAAATGCCAGTTCGAGTTTTCCCATCTTGCTTGTTGACGGCGTATGCCCTCCCTTGTGATGTAGAACTCTATCCGCAAGATTAGTCGAGCTTCCAATATAGTAAAGCCCATTTTCACTTTTCAAGATATAAACCCAAGGCATATTCAACATAATCCTAGATACTCCGTCTAGTCAGGCTCGAGCTCATGACTTTTAACATTTTTCACAATCCCACAACCCTATAGACACTCACTCATTTCATATTTTACCATACCAAATAACCGTCCGTCTTTCAACGTCGGCTTTTTTACTCATTGCCATAGAGACTGAGAAACTCTTTCTTTTGTTCCGTTCATGGTTTAGTGATTTTTCGATAAACACTAACGAATCCATTTTTAGCTCTCGGATCAAGAGCTGCCTCGTACTTGTGATACGAAGCAATCGACGCTGTCCTATCGTTAGATAGGACGATTTCAATTGAATAGTTCCACGACCAGCTTCCGCTAGCCGTGCCTTGTTACGACTTAACCCTTGTTACCAAGCTCACCCTGGACCGACATACATCGATCTTGAGGTGCTCCCGGCTTCCCTGGTTTGACGGGCAGTGAGTACAAGACTCGAGAACGTATTCACCGCAGTATAGCTGACCTGCGATTACTAGCGATTCCGGCTTCATGGGGTCGAGTTGCAGACCCCAATCCGAACTGGCGCCGGCTTTCTAAGGATTGGCTCCGCCTTACGGCATTGCTTCCCGTTGTACCGGCGATTGTATCATGTGTGTAGCCCAGGGCATCAGAGGGTCATGCTGACTTGGCGTCATCCGCGCTTCCTCCCAGCACTTTGCTCATGAGGCGAGCAAAGTGAAGCATGAAGTATTAATCTCTAAGCACGAAACAAATTTTAATGCCCCAAAAAGAGAAATCCTAAAAGGAGTCTTTTTTAGATTTCTTATTGGGTGCTTTAATATTGTTTCATACTTCAAATTTCTTGCTTAGTGCTTCCTTTGCGCTCCTGCGCAAAGTGCTGGGCGGTCTCGTGTGACACTTGTAACACACGACACGGGTTGCGTTCGTTACCCCACTTAAGGGAACAATTCAAACCACGAACTGACGACAGCCATGCAACACCTGTCCAGCCGTCCTTGTGAGACTCAACTCCTTTCGGAGAAGATTCGTCTGGATGTCTAGCCCTGGTGAGGTTCTTCGTTTAAAATCGAATTAAACCACATGATCCACCGCTTGTGCGAGTCCCCGTCTATTCCTTTGAGTTTTAGCCTTGCGGCCGTACTTCCCAGGCGGATAACTTAACGCGTTAGCTTCGCCTCTCAGAGGGTCGATACTCCGAAAAGCCAGTTATCATCGTTTAGGGCGTGGATTACGAGGGTATCTAATCCTCTTCACTTCCCACGCTTTCGTGTTTCAGTGTCAGCGGTGCGCCAGTGTACTGCCTTCGCCTTTGGTGTTCCCCATGATATTAACGGATTTCACCCCTACACCATGAGTTCCGTACACCTCTCGCACGCTCCAGCGGTGCCGTTTCTCCCGCAGATTCCCGGTTAGGCCGGGAGTTTTAACAGGAGACTAACACCACCACCTACACACCCTTTACGCCCAATGATTCCGGATAACACTTGGGGTCTCTGTATTACCGCTGCTGCTGGCACAGAGTTAGCAACCCCTTATTCATGAGGTACTATCGTGTGACATAAATGTCACGTTCTCCCTCATAAAAGGTGTTTACGTCCCTAAGGACTTCATCCACCACGCGACGTCGCTCCGTCAGACTTTCGTCCATTGCGGAATATTCTCGGCTGCTGCCACCCGTAGGTGTATAGCCCGTGTCTCAGTGCTATCGGTGGGGGTCAGGCTCTCACCTCCCCTACACGTCATCGCCTTGGTGGGCCGTTACCCCACCAACAAGCTGATATGCCGCAAGCCGCTCCCATAGCGATAAATCTTTACCCCGCCAAAGGCGGGGACCATCAAGTATTACCCTATCTTTCGATAGGCTATTCCTGACTATGGGGTGCGTACTCACGTGTTACTACCTCGTCTGCCACTCCCACATCACGCGAAGCGCGATGCGGGAAAGCACAAAGTCCCAAAGCACAGAACTCCAAATAATGCGGTATGCATCTTTTTGAAGTTCGGTGTCATTTGTGTTTTGTGTTTTCCTGCATCACCCTGCGGGTGATGTGGGCGTTCGACTTGCATGCCTTATCCACGTCGCCAGCGTTCATCCTGAGCTAGGATCAAACTCTAAGTTAAAGACACGGAAACATGCAGAATGACAACGATCTTCGCCGATGAATTTCATCCGCGCCAATCTGTGTGCATTTTATCCGCACTAATCCGTGACTTTGTAAGAACGGAACAAAAGAAAGAGTGCCAATGTTTATATTGACCATATTGTTCGTCCTCGCACTTTCATTCCTTGGCGCCAGCGGTGGCGAGCGCCAAGGTTCTCTATGTCTTATATGCGCTAATTGTCAAAGGCCTAATCGTGACTGAAAACCACCCTTTCGGGTAGCTTGGAGAGTATAGCAAACAGGAGGCAGGAGTCAAGCACAAAATACCGTGTTCTGCTTCATTGTTTTATTGCTACGTTGTTGAGCGCGAACACAGAAACGCATCAGCGTTTATAGTAATTTAACAATGCAATAGTTTAGTAATTATTTAACTTCCCTCTGCCTCTCCTCGAGAAAAACCAGTAAGGGGCTCGCGAAGAAAACAGAAGAGTAGGTACCTGCGATGATCCCGATAGAAAGGACCAGCGCAAAAACACGAGTAGACTCTCCTCCAAAGAAATAGAGGGCGAGCAAAACTACAAGAGTTGTAATGGAGGTGTTCACCGAGCGCGCCAATGTCTCACGCAGACTTTTTCCAACGACTTCTTTAAAGTCTGCGCTAATTCTTTCTTTTAGATTCTCGCGGACGCGGTCAAAAACCACAATCGTGTCGTGTACCGAAAAGCCTAGGATTGCCAAGAGGGCGGTCACAAACAGGATGTCCGCCTCAAAGCCTAGAAATCGTCCGAAAATGACCATGACCCCCGTCGGCACCAAGACATCATGTAGCAAGGTTACGACTGCCGTAAGACCGTACTTCCACGAAGCAATAGGGGCCGACACATGTCTAAACGCAAAAGCAATGAAAAGAATGATGAATCCAAGTACGGCTACAATGGCTATCCAAGATTTTTGTCGCAACTCACTGCCAATGACCGGACCTATAGAAGTGAATCTCTCTAGTGCTACTTCACGGGCGGGTTCATCGCTCGCAAGCCCCGCTCCCGCTAGCGCCGCGAGCACGCGCAGCCGCGTCGTCTCGTCGATTTCCTGTAAGCGCACGACCATATTAGTCTCTCCCGATGGTTGAACAAGTGCATTCGCGAAGCCAAGAGTCGTGAGCGCTTCTCGCGCTTCGGAAACGGTTGGTCGCTCCTCCGCGACGTAGCGAACCTCCAAAAGGGTGCCCCCGGTAAAATCAATGCCCAGCCGCAGACCCCAAACGCCAAGAAGGGTCACCGCCACGATCATGAGGAGAAGGGAGAGACCTAAGAAAAAGTTTTTGTGATTGATGATAAACATAATGTTACAATTGAAAACTGACACCTGACAATTGACCAAGAACACATACACGCTCTGGTCAGTTATCAGTTGTCAGTTGTTGCCTATTAACTCCTTGGCCGAAAAGAATCTTAGTTGCTTTTGTGTCGGAAACTTTGAGACTAAACAGAAAGGCGCGAGTAACAGTAAGAGCAGTAAACATAGAGACCAAAACCCCTAACCCAAAGGTAAGAGCGAAACCTTTCACCAAGCTCGTCCCGAGCCAAAAGAGGACCACGGCTGTAATCATACTCGAGATGTTCGAATCACGAATCGACAGCCACGCCCGCTCAAAGCCTTCGGCAAGAGCGTCCGAAACAGCACGACCTCGACCGAGCTCCTCTTTAGTGCGCTCAAATATAAGTATGTTTGCGTCCACCGCCATGCCAATTGACATTATAAAACCGGCGATGCCGGCGGCGGTGAGCGTCACCGGAATAAGCTTAAATAGGGCGAGCATGAAAGCCACATAGACGGCAAGAGAGGCGACCGCGACCACGCCCGGCACCCGATACCAAAGAGCAAGAAAAAGAGCCACCAGCAGAGTGCCGTATATGCCCGCCCAGATGTTTTTCTGTAGAGCGGCGTCACCCAAAGTCGCCCCTACCGACTGGGTTGAAAGAAGAGAGATTGGGACGGGCAATGCCCCGGAATTGAGCCTACCCACCAACTGCTTCGCCTCTTGAGGAGTAAAGCCACCGCTAATCTGCGCGCGACCACCGGAGATTGCCTCTCTCACAACCGGAGACGAAATGGGGGCCCCGTCTAAATAAATGGCGACACTCTTGCCAATATTTGCCTCGGTAATCTCTCGGAAAAGTTTTGTGCCCTCGCTGTCGAACTGCAAGGCTACCACCGGCTCAAAACTCTGCTGGTCAAACTCCAAAAGGGCACGGTCCAGATAGCGTCCGGAAAGTGCCGTTTCTACATAGTATGGGTCATTCCGAGCTAGACCAAGATCAACCCCACCTGGCTCTTCTCCGGCGGTGAGAGCCGCCTGCACCTTTTCTTGGGCCGCAAGGATAGGAGTACGCTCCGATTCAGGACGCTCTGTTTTAAAAATCAAAAGCGGAGTGGCTCCGATTGTGGCTATAGCCTGGTCGATGTCCGTCACCCCCGGGAGTTGGACCAAAAGCCTCCTGCCGCCAGTCGAGCCAGTCTCTGTTTGCACGACCGGCTCCGAAACTCCAAGGATATTCACCCGCCTTTCAATGATGTCTCGCAAGGCGTCCATTGATTCGTCCACCTCTCCTGCAGGCAAAGCAGACACATCGGCTTCGTAGACAAGCTCCACGCCGCCTTGTAAATCAAGCCCAAGCCTGAAAGGAAAACCGCCAAAAGTACCAGCTGGGGCTTTTTCTGAGGCAACCACAAAGTACCAGAGAAAAATCCCCAAGAGGATAAAAACAGCAGACCAAATTCTCGTTTTTGTCATAAGTTCGTCTAGTATACTGAACCGGCAGAAAAACACAAAGTGGCTTTTTGATAGAACGGTGCCACACGGCCAAGGAGGACTTTTACTGTTTGGTTGCCAAAGTGATGAGATTTTTGAAAAGCATGGCCACGGTGAGTGGTCCCACCCCGCCGGGAACGGGTGTGTAGAGGGCGGCTTTTGGGGCGCAGGTGGCGTCTATATCTCCTTTCAGTTTTCCTTCTGCATCGCTCGTACCAACGTCTACTAACACAACCCCTTCACGGACCATATTGGGCGCGATGAGCCCGGGTACACCCGTGCCGGAAATGATGATGTCTTGGTCATGAAGCGCGTCAGTAAGGTCGTCTGTCTTTGTAAAGATATCTACCAAGGCCCCTTCATGACGTAGCCAAACAGAGACGGGTTTGCCCACCAAACGACCGTAGCCGATTACTGCCACCCGTCGTCCTTGTAATTCCACATGATGCAAGTTAAATATCTCGGCAATCGCCGCCACTACCGGAGGAGCAACGATGGATGTGCCGTCAGCAAAGTTATCACAGGCGCTTTCAGAAAGCACATCCACGTCATGCTCTAGAGAAATACTGTCAAGAATAGTGTTCGCATCTAGGGTCGGTGGCAATGGAAGCTGGACGATCAGTCCGCGATGCCCGCCCCGTGGTCCGAGTTCGTCAAGAACTTTACGGGGCTCCCCCTGTGCCGAAAAGCTCAACCGTTCTATGGTCGCGACCACCTCTTCCGTCGATGCTGACGCTGATAGTTGCTCATGAATAACTCCCACCCCGATGGCCTCCCCGAATCTCTTTTTAACTCCTACGTAACGTGATACCACGGGGTCGTCCCCCACCTGCACAATCCCCAAAACCGGCGGCTCCTCAAAAAGCGCCACCTCTCGGGCGAGCTCGGCTTTTATCCCCTCCGCCATTTTCTTACCGTTAATGATCATTGTGTCCAAATTGCCCCGCACCCCATAGGACTGCCCTTTGCAGAGGGCAGTCCTATGGGGATATAACATCCTCATCAAGATACGTAAGCCAATCGTGAATGAAAGACTTGAAATCATCAACTTTCTGAAAGTAGTCCGGAAATGGCTCCCGATTCAACAGCACAGCCTCCTTCCTTTCCACACCAATATAATCTTGGTAGCTGGAAAACGGATAGGATTCCAGAAAACGTTTTGCCCCTGCCAGGTTCTTTATTCCCATATCCTTCCATTTAGGCTCGATAAGCTTAATGATGTTCAATGGAATGTACGCATACAAGTAATGCAAGTAAGCATCATCGTGCGCATGTTTTGCTCGAAACCTGCCGTCAAAAAGAGCCCCCTGCCGTTGCGCCTTTTTATTGAAGTACATGGCATATGGAGTAAGTAGTTTAGACATAAAGGTACTAATGCCGTGCTCTTGTTTCTCGTGCAGGAGCAAATGCACGTGATTTGGCATGCAAGTATATTTTCCGATATCTACGATAGTATCTTTCCGCGGTATTTGATAGACAGACACTCCTCGGGGCAAATCGCGGAGCACAATACGTTCGGAGTTATTCGCAAGATACAGGAGCTTTTGAAAGTAACGTCTATCATCATCGTCGAGAAAGATTACCCGCTTATCTACACCACGCGTATACACGTGGTAATATTCACCCACAGCAAAGTTGAACTGTCTCTCCATGTACACATGGTAACATAGGACCGCCCTCTGCAAAGGGCAGTCCTATGGGGATTACATGCTCGGAATGGGGAACCGCGCGCAGAGGGCTTTGACGTCGCTGTGGACTTTTTTGAGCTCCCCACTCCGCTCTTTCAGAGCTTCGCGGGGCGCGCCCTCGGCAATTTTAACTGTCTGTAAAATCAATTCGGCAATCTTCTCCATTTCGACCTCCTTCATACCGCGGGTGGTACAAGCGGGCGTGCCGAGGCGAATACCGGACGGGCGGAAGGGCGGGTTTACATCATCGGGGACGGCGTTTTTGTTTAAGGTGATGCCGACAGAGTCGAGAAGTTCCTCCACCACCTTGCCATCAAGCCCCCAGGAGCGCATACAGTCGACGAGCATCAAATGATTGTCGGTGCCGTTCGTCACAAGCTTGGCCCCGCCCGCCATCAACGCATCGGCGAGTGTTTTTGCGTTCACGAGAATCTGCCGCGCGTAGCTGCGAAACTCCGGCGTGGCCGCCTCGGCAAGGCAGACCGCCGTGGCCGCGATCTGGTGCATGTGAGGCCCGCCCTGCATGCCGGGGAAAACAGCGCGGTCAATCAGAGTAGGTAGGTTCTCGATGGTCTTAGCGGGGGCCTTAAGTGGGCTCGACACCTCGCCGCGCGAGAGAATCATACCCCCGCGCGGGCCGCGCAGAGTCTTGTGGGTAGTGGTGGTCATCACGTGAAAGCCGTAGTCGAAGGGGTTCTTGGCCACCCCAGCGACGATGAGCCCCGCAATGTGGGCCATGTCGGCCATAGCCACCGCCCCCACTTCGTTCGCAATTTCTGCAAACTTGGCGTAATCATACTCGCGAGGGTAGGCCGAGAAGCCGGCGAGGATTATCTTCGGTTTATGTTTAAGAGCAAGCTCTCGCAGTTCGTCATAATCAATCTCCCCCGTCTCCACGTCCTTCATTTTATACCGCACAAAGTTGAAGATTTTGGCGGCGAAAGTAACGGGCGCCCCGTGGGTCAAGTGCCCGCCATGAGAGAGGTCCATGCCGAGAACCGTGTCGCCCGGCTCAAGCCAGGCCGCGAACACCCCCCAGTTGGCCGGGGCACCTGAAAGCGGCTGAACGTTCGCGTGGTCGCAGTGAAAAAGCTCTTTGGCCCTTTCTATGGCGAGACTCTCCACCTCGTCCGTAAACCTCTGACCGCCATAGTAGCGTTTACCCGGAAACCCCTCCGCGTACTTATTGGTAAATATGGAACCGAGCGCCTCTTGGACGGCCGGCGAAACGTAGTTCTCCGAAGGAATGAGCTCTAGCCCTTCGGCCTCGCGCTTCTGCTCGCCGGCAATAGTGCGATAGACGTCGGGGTCTTCATTTTTAAGAAACTCGTAATTCATGTTTATAGACTATGGCGTAAAATCTTCACTTGTCATTTTCTCGAGCCTACGGCAGATCTCCCGTAGGTATGACATTTTCCATTTTTGCAAAAGCATACCTCCCCTCGTCCTTCGTGAGTGCGTCTCGCGAGCTGTATTGGTAGGCGAAGTGATACTTGCGAGTAATCTTACTCCCATCGACGGCAATCGGATAGCAATAAAAACGCCATCCTCCTCGAGAGGTAGGTATCTTGCCCCAAGTGACGTGCCAAGCGAGCGCAAAAGCCAGACGGACCATCCATGGTCGCACAGAAAGCTTCTTGCGCCCAAAAATAGTGGCCATATCATCCGCACGAACAATATCATCCGGACTGATGTTGAAGACCTCGTAACGGTCGACCACCTTGCCAAAAACAAGCAGTCCGACAATGTCGGTGACATCGTCTTCGTGAATATACTGCCGACACCATTCCGAGCTCGCTATTGGCATTGCAAACAACAAACGCCGCAAAAGAGTCATGAGCGTGAACCTTTTTTTGTGCTCAAGGCCGATTTGTTCGTCTGGGCGGAGCATATAGACGAGACCCTTTTTGCCCATCATATATCTCTCCCTTGGCCCCGCGATGGTAGCGGGACGTAGAATAAAAACCTGGGTCTTTTTGTCGGATGCCAAGTATCTCTTTTTCAAAAAGACTTCAGCCTCTTTTTTCTGTACGCCATAGCGAAACTCTTTCTCTCGAGGTGGGTCGTTTTCTATAAAACGATGCGTTGTGGTATTTGTGGGAAAAGCACCATAAGAAGAAATGGTGCTGAAGTAAATTAACTTTTTGACTCCACCTTCAAAACAGTAGCTGGAAAGCTTTTCTACTGCGACCACGTTTTGACGATACTGCTTCTTGTCAAAAATATAACTGTCGCGGATCTGCCACGCGCAATGAACCACCACCTCCGGAATGTCAACACCGACCTTTCCTTGCCAGCCATCCGCAGACAAATCCTGCTCTATCCAGCGAATCTTTTTGTTATCTTGCAGAAATCCCGGTCTTGGGAGCAGGTCGATGGCAATAATCTCTTGCACATCGGGAACACGCGAAAACTGATCGGCAAGCATGCCGCCAACGTAGCCCGCCGCACCTGTTATTAAAATTCTCATTTAGATGATATTCGACTTACGACTTACGACTTACGAATAATATACACATTTACCGCTTCTTGCACTACTCCGTATTTCTTCTACATCGTAAGTCGTATATCGTAAATCGGCTTAGAGGCCGCTCCGCGAGAGAAGGGTCTTGACTGTGCGCAATAAAATCTTCACATCAAGCCAAAAAGAGCGATGTTTTAAATAGTAAAAATCATAAGTCAATCTCTCTCGCGTTTCCTCCGTAGACCGTGGAGGAAGGTCTTGGTTTATTTGCGCCCAACCCGAAAGTCCGGGCTGAACCATGGTGCGCACACTATAGTATGGAATGTCGTCTGCCAATCTTTTTCCAAGTGCGATGATATCAGGTCGTGGGCCCACGAGGGAAAGATCGCCAACAAGCACATTCCAAAGTTGAGGTAACTCGTCAATCCGGGAAGCGCGGAGAATGCGACCCACGCGCGTTACGCGTGCATCTTTTCCGGGATTACCCCACTCTCCATTATCGTTACTACTCATGGTGCGCAGTTTAAGCGCTCCAAAAACTACACCGGCAAGCCCAATGCGTTCTTGGACAATAAACACTCTGCCCCCATCGTCTATCTTTATGGCAAGCCAAACAAAGGGGTAAACGACGAGCGACAAGAGGCCAAGCATCAATGCCACCACAATGTCTGTTGTCCTCTTCAGTAGAGCATAACCGCCGTGCACCTCAAGAGAACCATACTCAAAATACCACTGCTCATTCACTTGAGAAAGCGGCACGCGGTCAAAGAGATTTTCGTACAGCCTGTCTTTATCAAGAAGTCGCACATTAAAAAGTCGGTCGAGGCCGAGCTCGGCAAGAGCTCTTTGTTCGGTCACACTATGTTGCCGGAAGATAATCGCGCTTATGGGATATGAGCCCATAACTCGTCTAACATCAGCCGAATTACTTACCGCAAGCACTCTGTGCAGGGTATAATCGTAGCGATGATTATCTCTCAATTCGCTTACTAACTCTTCCGTTTCCGGGCCATCTCCAACCACAAGTAAATGCTCCGGTTTTCGTCTCAACAAACGAGGCACTATCAAGATTCGCCAAGTTAGTATAAAGATAAAGGAGAGTGCCAGGTCTATAAAAAGATTGGTTTTAGGAGTAACTCCAAAACGAGGAATGAAATAAAACACGAGGGCGGCAACCACACTGTTCCATACTTGTGCCTGCAAAATGGTACGTGGGAGGGTGCGCTCTCTTGCTACTGTTAGCTTACCGTAGAGATTGAATATATAGTATCCAATAATCCAGAGAAAGAAGACTGGGGCAAAAGCAAGGGCGTGGGTAATCAGTAATCCTTCGCCCACAGGACCACCATAGCGAACGGCAAGTGTAAACCACAGGGCGAGCACCATAGAAATAAGGTCACCCGCCACCAGGACAAACAGTTCTGTTTTGCGACTGATAAACATATCGTATCTAATATATTACCACAGATGGATTCTTATGTCCACAGCATGGTCAGCCGACTCACGTCCCGAAGAATTCGTTTTTCATGTTGTCGCGGTGAGTGGCCCTAGCGTAGCGTCGCATGCTCATTAATATACCGAGGCCCATGAACTCAGTAAGCAAGTGGGAACCACCATAGCTCATGAATGGCAAAGTGATACCGGTGACAGGTAGAAGTCCGACATTCATGCCAATGTTCACCAGGATGTGGCTAATGAAATAAATCGCGAGCCCCATACCAAAGAGCATCTCAAAATTTGTAGCACCTCTCGTCGAAATAATAAGAATGCGGCCAATAAGCACTCCGTAACAAAGCAGGAGTATTAGCACCCCGACATACCCCCACTCTTCGGCAAAAGCGGCAAAAATAAAATCTGTCTGGTACTCTGGAAGAAACTTCAATCGCGATTGAGTGCCGTGCCCGACCCCCTTACCCCAAAGCCGCCCCGAGCCGACGGCAATCTGTGACTGCAGTGCGTTATAACCAGTCCCCCTAACATCACGCAAGGGGTCGACAAAGGTAAGGATGCGCTCTTTTTGATAGGGCCTGAAAACAAGTGTCCACATGATTAAAAAAGTGCACGTCCCTAATCCAAATAAAAAGAGTACGTATCTTTTTGGGATGCCGGAAACCAGTACCATGCCAAACCAAATAAACGCCAAAATCATCGCTGATCCAAAGTTTGGCTGTAACACAATCAAAAGGAACGGTACAAAGACATAGACTCCAGACACAAAGACGTGCCTGATGTTGGCAATTTCAACGTGACGCCGAGAAAAATACTTGGCAAGTAATATTATAGAAAGAAGGCTGGCTAGGTCGCTCGGCCCAATAGCAACACCTCCCAACAAAAACCATGCCTGAATGCCCCGCACTGATTCGGCTACGAAAAGCATGAGTAAAAGTGTTACCACGAGGCAATAGAGACCGAAAAGCACCCAAGGTCGCTTTAAAAAACGCCAATCTACTTGCGCGGCAACAAAGAAAACAGCAAAGGAAACGGCTATCCACAGCAACTGGCGTTCGGCAAAGTAGTTCTCCGCCGTAAAGGAGTTCATCGTAAACCATCCCGCGACAAGAATAGGTAGCACCGAAGCTACAAGCCACCAATCAATATGAGCGAAAAAGCCACGCAATGTTTTTTTCATATACTACTCTCTTGGTACATGAAGGTATACGTTGGAAGAAGTGACCGGTCTTTCAAATGAAGCGGGCCAAGTAAAAGTAACCGCCTCTTCCGCAAGGGCACCCAGTCTGGAAAGTTTTGTCGTACTGACACCAAGAACGTTGCCGGAGGCATCGTCAAGGACGGCAGTCGCCACAACCTCTTTGGCAACGAAAGCGGACTCGTTTTTTATAACTCCCGTCAATCTTATACCCTCCTCGACAGTAATGACCGGATTGACAAAAGAGAGGCTCGCAACTCTTCCCTTTCCCGCGTTTTCCCAAACAAGAGCGCGCCCCGGAGAAATCTCTAAAAACGTGCGGGCGACATCTCGCTCTTTTACATCCAGTAGTGGCTCAAATAAAACAACCTTCTCGCCAGGCAATAAAAAAGTGGTTCCTGCGCGCTCGGCCACAAGGCGATCTTTTTTGTCATAGACTATGAAGCGGTAAGGAACAACCCTGGCTTCAAAAGAAGTGTTGGGATTCACAACAAGTGCCGCGACGTCTACATAGCCGGCTCGCACGGGAAAAACCTGAGACCAGAATACTATCGGTACGCTTGCAAAATCACGACAGACTAGTTCGCAGATGCCACCACAATCAACCCCTTGTTCGTCTTGATTTTTGACTCCGTCAAAACAGGTAGGTTCTGCGCTACGAATGTACCAAGTTCCCAAAGAAGCTACAGATAAAACCACTAAAATGGTAAAAAAATAAGAGAACTGTCTTCCTCTGCTCCATGACGACATATACGCTATTATAGCACGGGCTTTATGTTTTATGTCACTAAAACACAACCGCTGGCAGCTACTCCGCGATTCCTCTCACTGCCGAACGTGGGTAAACACGCGCCTCGTCGGCATTTTCAATACTGTCCGAATCATTCCATAAAAAAGTGACGGGCACAGTATCTCCTCTGGCCAGCTGGTCAAGATAAGTAGAAGCAACAGCCAGAGGTATGGCATCTTTATCAAATAGCACGGCAATGGCCTGAATACCGAGGGCGTCAACGGCCGAGGGATTGCCCACTTGAGCAACCAAGCTAGGCACACTACCGGCACCGATAGCCACGTCAGAAACAGACAGTACCGGACGAATAGGAGTCTCTGCTCGACGCCACTCAATCTCGTAATTAGGGCCCTGGAACTGAACATAGCCTCTTATTGGTACGCGGTTACCGGTCACAATTCCAGGCTCATAAAGAGCGAGCACTTCATCAGGATTTATAAAAGTGTCGCCCTCGCGCTCGGCAATAAGCTTGTTTTGGGCATCGTAAAGAGTAAAGCGATACTGTAAAGCGGCAACGCCGTGACCCGCATTAGGATTCACGAGAAATGCCGCAACGTCATAGGTACCATTACCGGATGGAAAAACCTTACTCCAGCCAACCGCAAGGTCTTCTACCTCAAAAGGGCATACGCGATCACAGACACCGCCACAGTCAATACCGCTCTCGTCTTGATTGCGTATGCGATCCATACAGGTTGGTTGAGGACCGAAGCGAGAGTACGCTCCAAAACCAAGACCTCCGACGATAATAACCAAAAAAGCCAGGTAAGTAAGCTGGCGACGCACCACCCACCCCACGCGTGGCGCAGTGGTGGTTGCCACATTTTGCAGAGGAGGAGAATTCGTCTCGGAGGGGCTGGTTGGGTCTTTCTGCAGACCAGAGGCTGTTAGCTCGGAATTTGTAGGTTCCATTGCTACATCATAGCAACAAACCAAAAAAGCCCATAATGGGCCACTGTGGACACGGGCAGAAAAAGAATCAAACGCTGTGTGTTGGCGGCTAGCTACTCTCCCTCCAAAGAAGTACCATCGCCACTACGGTGCTTAACTACTGGGTTCGGAATGGGACCAGGTGTACCCACCGCGTCAAACCACCAACACACAGAATTCGATAGACACAAATTGATGGCTGATATGTAGAGGCGTGTCCTTTACGCCCCGAGTAAAGAGCTTCGAAAAGAAGTGGCTTCGAGGGCAGGCTTCGAACCTGCATCCAACCAGGTGACACTGGTTACTCTACCGGTTGAGCTACCTCGGATAGCCGATCTCTTTCCACATATCAACCATCAATCTTTGAAACTTGAAGTAAGAATTGTCTGCGTCAATCCGCGTTCAATCCGCGGACATCTGCGGTCCGCCATGGGCGGACGTCGTGGTTTACACATTTCCTAATAGGAAACTCGGCTTATTAGTACGCCTCGGCTCAACGCATTACTGCGCGTACACCTAGCGCCTATCAACGTGATAATCTCTCACGGGCCTCAAACGAGCACTAATCTTGGGGGGGGCTTCTCTCTTAGATGCTTTCAGAGATTATCCCGTCCCGACATAGCTACCCAGCGGTGCCCTTGGCAGGACAGCTGGTAGACCAGAGGTCAGTTCATTCCGGTCCTCTCGTCGCTTTCAGCCGAACATATTTCATGTCCTAGGCTTTTTCTCACGTGTCACCACGTGCGCAGACTATATCTTCACCCTCCACCAGTGAAGTGGGTCGGGTGTCGGCGTGTTATTCATAGCCCATGAGCTACAAATCTCGTCTATCCGCCTTGTGCGAATAGACTCAGTCGTTACGGGGTCAAACCTAAAATCTCAAAGAGCTCCTTTTGGCTTCTCTTCTTTTTGGTGACATAGTTTTCTTGCTGTATGACCAACATTAAAGAAACCAGCTGTTTTAACTCTTCTTTGCTTAACTTACGCAATGTCTTCTCGCTAAGTAACGTACAAGCCGTATGCAACGCCCTTGCTTGTACTTTTTTGAATCGAGTGTACGGCAGTAACTCACGAAGGAGGTCCCGCACCTGTACAAATCCATTCACCCTCAGCTCCGTCATGCCATCATTTCTTTTGGAAAGATAGCCGATGCGAAGAATCTTCTGAATCCACGCTAGGGATTCATCGTGCCGACTGTCTTGATAGAGGCAGATGGTTGCCATAAACCGAAATTTACTTGGACCATCTTTTCGTTTTTTGAGTTGGAGCATCAAGCTCCCGTCTCCATCAAGAAAACCGGCAATGTAAGCTAAATCAATTGTAGATCGACTTCCCACGGTATTGTCTCTAAGTTATCCTGGTCCTCAAGTAAATTGTACCATTGTCGAAGGACCGACGACGACACTGGTTATCAACAGACCAAAAAACTTCGAGATTTCACCGTTATTAGCCAAATTGTCATCCCGCATTACTGCGGGAAGTAGCAATCACTTTACTAGGAACAAATCCCCTCAATGCTCCACGCCTGCAGTAGATAGGGGACCAACCTGTCTCACGCTTCTTTTCACGCATTACTGCGTGGAATGGACTGAATCATCATCTCAGAGAGATGGTTAGTGTACAGTCTCTACAAGTTTCTTTCTCAGAGAAAGAAACTCTCGGTATTGTCCTTCTACATCAAAGAAGGATTCCACCGATTTTACTAACTTAATCCATAAACATCACTGCTTATGGCCGCCGTGATTATTCAGATTGGTCACTTCACGCACACATTTACCTCTAAGGGTTCAGATTGTTTAAAAAATCAGCGACTTACGATTTACGAAGTACGACTTACGAATGCAGCAGATGCATTTATCGTAAATCGTAAGTCGAATTTCGTTAATCGTGACCCCCTAAACGGTCTGAACCCAGCTCGCGTAACTTTTTAATTGGCGAACAGCCAAACCCTTGGAAGCTTCTCCACCTCCAGGATAAGTTGAGCCGACATCGAGGTGCCGAACTCCGCCGTCGATATGGACTCTTGGGCGGAACCAGCCTGTTATCCCCAGGGTAGCTTTTGTCAGATGATCTTCAGCCGCGTCTAACACGGACTGTCGGTTCACTATGTTCTGCTTTCGCACCTGCTCGACATTGACGTCTCACAGTCAAGCTGGCTTTTGCCATTGCACTATCGGCACGGTTTCCATTCGCGCCTAGCCAACCTTAATGAACTCCTCCGTTACTTTTTGGGAGGATAGCGCCCCACTAAAACTGCCCACCAGGCACTGTTGCCGTACGTTTTTACCGTACAGGTTAGGCTTTACACACGTACAGAGTGGTATTTCACTGACGACTCCACGCCACCCAAAAGCGACGCTTCAAAGTCTCCCACCTATGCTACGCAGTACACACATAAAGCCAATACCAAGTTGCAGTAAAGCTCCTGGGGTCTTTCCGTCTAACTGCAGGTAAGCGGCATCTTCACCGCTATTGTATTTTCACCGAGCTGTGTCCCGAGACAGTTCTCCAGTCGTTACGCCATTCGTGCACGTCGGAACTTCATGTACCTCCTCACCCGCGCGTGCGCCGGATGGGATTCCCCTCTATTTTCATAGAGGCACTGACTATATCTTCATCTGAGAAGAGGTCGCAAACACTTCAGATTTTGCATATCTCCGTTTGCTGGAGCTATTCATCTGACATGCGATATCGACTATTGCTTTGAATCCTTCAGTGTGAAGGTGCTCAGATCTTCCCATACGTTCGCAAATATCTGCAAACAAGAGAAAATCTTTCTGTTTTGCGGATTTCAAAGGAAAGGCGAGGAAGTGCGGAATTACTTTTGAAAGTAACTCTTTTAAACTCCTGATTTCATACTTTAGTGTCTTGTCTCCGTAATCTCTACGAAGAAATCCACATGCGAAGTGCTCCATCATCAGATCCAAGACTTCACGACGATCATAGTTTTGACCAACCGCAAAACTTGGTTTTACTTCCCACCCCATATTAAGCTTCGGTCTCTTTGAAAAAGAAACGCAGAAGCAACCTTCTCCATCAACGTAACCAGAAATATAGTTCGACAACTCTCTTCTTAGCGTCGGCGTATTATACTCATCCATAATATAATTATAGCTGAGTATCTTTGTCACCGCTAGTTAGCGGTGACTCCAGTCGATACGGGGTTAATCTCTTTCGAGACAACTTCCCACGGTATTATCTTGCGTTCGACGTTCTCTCTTGCATAGAGAACTCCCGCGAGGACTTCACCGTTATAAGCCGAATTTGTTCGTGATGTCACCATCACGACGAGCAATTTTCTTACCCGACAAGGAATTGCGCTCTTCGATTCACGAAGGACCATGTCTTCATCCGTAATTTTAGGCTAAATCATTTTATAAACAAAATGATCGCCCAAACTTTTGCAAAGCAAAAGTTTTAGGGAGCGGGGCGTATGGTCTCTCATATGAGCCCCGTGCATACGTTGTGTTACCACAACGCTAGGTAGCGACTTTATTAATGACGTATTTTGCTTCTGTTTATCACACTTCTTACAATCGTCCCAACTCTTTCACCACTATTGACATATCTTTATAATATGTATCGTAGTGAAACCTTAGGACGATTATAGTTATCGCCGACATTCACCAGGGCTTACAACGGACACCATGCACCTCACTCTCGCTCGGTGCCGCAGAATGACGCAGACCGAACGCAGAAGGTCGCGAAAAAATACCGATACATTGCTGTATTTTGGTATCTTTCCGCGTTCTTCCGCGTATAGTCCGCGATGTTCCACGGTGCATCGAACGACAGTGAGATGCACAACACCATTGTTTGACCTTCTGGCATTGGTCAGGCGTCACCCCCTATACTTCCTCTTACGAGTTCGCAGGGAGCTGTGTTTTTGATAAACAGTCGCCAGAGAAACTTTCGCTGCGGCCCCCGCATCACGCGAAGCGCGATGCGGGAAAGCACGAAGCACTAATCTCTAAGCACGAAACAAATCAGAATGCTCCAAATCGAGAAAAGAGAGACGGAATCCGTTTTTAGATTTCTTATTTGGTGCTTTGATATTGTTTGTGTCCCGACGTTTGCAGTCGGGATCCCGTACTTTCGCCCTTGGCGAAACGTCGGGGCTTCAAATTTCGTGCTTAGCGCTTCCCACATCACCCTGCGGGTGATGCGGGGGCAGGCCTTATCCCGAAGTTACGGCCGCTTTTTTGCCGAGTTCCTTGGGACACACTCACTCGTTCGCCTTGGTCTACTCGACCTGATCACCTGTGTCGGTTTGCGGTACGGATCCACCGTACATATCTTTAGAGAATTTTCTTGGAAGCGTGCTTTGCGCGATCTGTGCACCTCACGGAAATGAGATGCCGAAATTCGAGAGACGATTTACGACTTACGAAAGGTGCTCTGGGCATCCATTCGTAAATCGCAAATCATAAATCGTAAATCGGCATCCCGCCCTCGGTGAGATGCACATTTCCTTAACGCTTGGATACGCCATTAAAAGCAGCGGCGCGGATTTTCCTACGCCACATCCTCACGCCACGGACACCAATCCAATAAGGTGCCGCGCATACTACCCTCCGTCCTCCCATCAGTGTACGGCAGAGTGCAGGAATATTAACCTGCTCTGCCATCGGGTTCGGCGTTCGCCATCCCCTTAGGACCGACTAACCCTTCGCTGATTGTCATTGCGAAGGAAACCTTGATCTTTCGGCGTTCCGGGATTTCACCGGAATTGTGGTTACTTGTGCCAACATTCTTACTTCGTATCGCTCCAGTGGGCCTCACGGCCTCACCTTCAGTGCGGATACGAATACTCTCCTACCGCGCCGCTGCGTAGCAGCGGAAGCACGAAGCACTAATCTCGAAATCCGAAACAAATCCAAATGTCCAAAATAGGAAATCATAAACAGTTTCCTGTTTAGAATTTCTTCTTTTGTGCTTAGATATTGTTTCGTGCTTCGAATTTCGTGCTTCGAATTTCCGATGCTACGCATCGGCACCCTCACCTTCGGTACTCCACTTAGCCCCGATTATTTGCGGCGCGACATCCCTCGATGAGTGAGCTGTTACGCTATCTTTCAAGGATGGCTGCTTCTAAGCCAACCTCCTCATTGTCATAGGAATATCACCTCCTTAAGTTGCACTTAGTGGAAATTTAGGGACCTTAGATTGAGATCTGGGCTGTTCCCCTTTTGACGAACGGAGCTTAGCCCCCGCCGTCTAACTGCCCGATAATAATCCCCGGTATTCGGAGTTTGATAGGTTGGCCGAGCTTTCGCCCTGTGCAAACCTTTCAGTAGCTCTACCCCCGGGGGGTCAATCGGACACGAACCCAAAAGCTCTTTCGGAGAGAACCAGCTATTACCAGGTTCGATTAGCTTTTCACTCCCTACCACAAGTCATCCCAGAGTGTCGTACGGCTCACGGGTTCGGGCCTCCATCTGTCTTTCGACAAACTTCACCCTGCTCATGGCAAGCTCACCTGGCTTCGGGTCTTACGCATACCACCTGCCAGCGCGAAGCACTGGCCGCAGAATGACGCAGACCGAACACGGAAAGTCGCGGAAGAATACCGATACATTGCTGTATTTTGGTATCTTTCCTCGCTCTTCCGCGTATAGTCCGCGATGTTCCGCGGTCAGTGCTTCGCACTGACAACGCGCTATTAACACTCGGTTTCCCTGCGACTCCGCCCTGACGGGCTTAGTCTGCAGTATACGTAAACTCGTTGGCTCATTCTTCAATAGGCACGCGGTCGCCGCATCACGCGAAGCGCGATGCGGGAAAGCACGAAGCATTAATCTCTAAGCACGAAACAAATCAGAATGCTCCAAATCGAGAAAAGAGAAACGGAATCCGTTTTTAGATTTCTTATTTGGTGCTTTGATATTGTTTGTGTCCCGACGTTTGCAGTCGGGATCCCGTACTTTCGCCCTTGGCGAAACGTCGGGGCTTCAAATTTCGTGCTTAGCGCTTCCCACATCACCCTGCGGGTGATACGGCTCCCACTCCTTGTAGACACACGGTTTCAGGTCTATTTCATTGCCCTCACCGGGCTGCTTTTCACCTTTCCCTCACGGTACTTGTTCACTATCGATCTCTACAAGTATTTAGCCTTAGCGGTTAGTTCCGCTTCCTTCCTCCAGGCCTGTCATGTCCCGAAGTACTCAAGATCAAGAACGAGAGACGTTGGATTTTCACCTACAGGGTTATTACCTTCTGTGACGGTGCTTTCCAGCACCTTCGGTTAATGCAACGTTTTGTAACTCTCTTCGAATAAATCCGATGCTCCTGTCTTATAACCCCTGACCGCATCACGCGAAGCGCGATGCGGGAAAGCACGAAGCACTAATCTCTAAGCACGAAACAAATCAGAATGCTCCAAATCGAGAAAAGAGAAACGGAATCCGTTTTTAGATTTCTTATTTGGTGCTTTGATATTGTTTGTGTCCCGACGTTTGCAGTCGGGATCCCGTACTTTCGCCCTTGGCGAAACGTCGGGGCTTCAAATTTCGTGCTTAGCGCTTCCCACATCACCCTGCGGGTGATGCGGTCAGGTTTGGGCTCCTCCCGTTTCGCTCGCCGCTACTCAGGGAATACTCCGCCAGAGGCGGACTTGTTTTCTTTTCCTCCCGGTAATGAGATGTTTCACTTCCCGGGGTTAGCTTCTACGCATCACGCTACGCGCGATGCAATTTAAATGTTTAAATATTTAAATCTGCATCACATGTAATGTGATGCGTAGATCAAAGGCTCTTCGCCTAAGGGGTTTCCCCATTCGGAAATCTCCGGATCAAAGGTTGCTACACACCTCCCCGAAGCTTATCGCAGCTACGCCACGTCCTTCATCGCCTTGTAGAGTCTAGGCATCCACCGTGTGCCCTTACATTTCCTATTAGGAAATGTATAAACCACGCACAGATATGCCTCAAACGTTTGCTCAACGCTCTCCACACATCTTTAATTCTTACTTCATTTTGGCCGCTCTACGTTTGGCACAATTGACCAAAAGAACAATTGACAATTGACTTGAATGCAAATGCACTCTTGGTCAATTGTCAGTTGTAAATTGTCAGTTGTACTGCCGGTAGGCAGCCACCTGCTCTGTCTACACCACAGGAAAGACCCCGAGGGACTTCGTGGCGCGACAGAATTTGATTGACAATGTTCAATTGCTAATAGACGACACTATTTATTATACCTGCCGTCCTCAAACCCCCGCTATGACGCAAACGGCCCCTCTCTCGAGCGGCCGGGGCTAACGCAAACCCGTTGGGGTGACCCCCTACCGCTTTTGAGTTAGGTTTGTAATCATCATAGACAGTGGATGCTAGTGTAGCGCATCTCCAGCACCAAGTCAAATCAATCTTTCCCAACTATATTCACCAACAAAAAACCGCCGTAAATGGCGGTTTTTTGTTTTATCCATCTCACGCGACAAGCACAAACGGCGAGTCGTAAAAAAGGCAGTATACAGAAACTGGAAACTGAAATTTCTTACTTCCTACTCCTTTCCTCCAATCTCACGCTTAAGATGTTTCAGGTAGTCAGATGCCGCATCGCGCCCTCCAAGACCAAAAGAAAGGCCAAGGGCGAGAGACAAAGCCGCCACAATACCGGTAAAAATCGTCTGGATAAAAGCGGCGCCAATACCAAGCTCTACAAGAGCAATAAGGATGGCGAAAATCCATATTGACCAGCGACACACACTCGCAATAAAACTTGCCGATGCTACGCGTGCGGCGCGAGCAGAACCCGCCACAACATGCCCTACAACATCAGCAAGCACCGAGCCGAAGAGTAAAACGAGGGCCGCCACAATTACACGAGGCAAGTAACTGATTACAAACTCAATCAGAAACTCATTCACGGTATCAAGACCAAGCACATTTAGCGCGGCGACCAAAAAGACGATAATAATAAACCACTTCACAAGGCCACCGATGAAACCCCCCGCACTAAACTCAAACCCAGCTCTCTCTGCGAGCTCGTTTACCCCTACGTTGTCGAGAGCACGGTCGATCCGCAGACTCCGAACAATGTGCGCGATAAGTGAGCCGACGAACGATCCGAAAATCCATCCCAAAATAAAAATGATGATGGACGCAAGCAATAGAGGCAGGAATAGTACCACCTCCGTTCCGAGTTGTTGGAATGACTGCACCAACACCTCACTCCATGTTTGTAATAACATACTGCGATGAAATACTAATGAGACTTATAAATAAGACGACGTTTGTGGTTAAATTATATCACGCGCAATAAAGAACACCTGTGCATAATTAGCACACACCACAGGAAATACTGATTTTTAGCGTTCCATAATTTTG
>Ga0210057_1000507_pt1 | contig 63798 bp, 62 predicted proteins | sample CryGeyCG2114_010_2_FD_183968 | JGI IMG/M metagenome (GOLD analysis project Ga0210057, IMG submission 183968) | Groundwater microbial communities from aquifer - Crystal Geyser CG10_big_fil_rev_8/21/14_0.10 (SPAdes) (version 2) | ecosystem: Environmental > Aquatic > Deep subsurface > Groundwater ...
CGAACACACAAAGCTTGGGAGAAAGCTATTCCTGACTTTATTCATTACTACAATACTGAGAGACCGCACATGGGGCTTAACATGAAAACACCACTGGAAGTGATTACAAGCTATTGACTAGAAAACAGTGTCTTAACAGGGCTAATTCTAGCCTAAATTAATGGTGTGCAGGGGGCCATTTCCTAGCGAAAATGTATGGACGAAGCCCCCCTTCGGAGTGAAAAAATGTATACCCCCGAACACCGAACCGTTACTTCTCAAACGACACCGCGAAACCAGTATCCTCAGACAAATCACCTTCAAAAACTACTAATCCGGGCCCAAGCACTTGTACATTCCCCTTTCCCACGGCTTTTTGCCATGGAACAAGCCAATCTGATGGATAGCGAACTGAAACTGAGTATGGAATCGCGCGCGCGCCAGCTTGTTTTTGCATAATCAATGAGTATCCATTTTTTGCGTTTGGGTTTAATAAATCAAATGGCTTAATTTTAAACGGCAGCTTGTACCTGACTTTTGCAACGAGCACTTTTCCGGGATTAACCTGGAGCCAATTGCCAAACACGGTTTTACCAAATTCATTCGTGATACGCGTTCCGCTTGCCTCATCAATAATTACCTTGCCCTCAATCTGGGCAAGCTCTGTGTCTTCTTGCAAATATGCTTCTCCGATTTTAAATAAGGACGACGAAGGTGGCTTAACTCCTTCAAACGAAATTAACTCACTACCCTCGGGGCTGTATACGCGGACATAATCCACATTATTGTAACGTTCAAATTGATTAGCAGGATCTCCTCGGTGTTCGCGAATAATAGTAAGCGCAACAGTAACAGTGCCATCGGCATCTATAACCACCTCCTGGTCCCAAGATTCTTTAATCACGCCATCGGTTTTACCGCCTCCGATATTTGCATGCACCACAGAAAGATAATCCCCATTGCTTGCAATAAGAGAAGGCTGCCAGCCACGCTTGATAAATGCTTGGTTTGTTTCTTCGTCTGTAAAATAGAGAAGAATATCTTTTGCTTTGATTTCTGATTTAACCAGCTCAAGCGCCGAAAGCATTTGATTCCCATTGAGGCTGAGTAATTTTTCTAAAACACGCGGAAGCAATTCACCAATATACTGCTTTGGCTTATTTTCTACTTTATCATATTCAAATTCCACTTGATTCTGAATTTCATTAAGCACGTTATTTTCATCCAGCGTGACTTGGTAATCGGGGAATTCAATAGGGCCGGTTATTCCAAGCAATTTTTCGAGTGTGGTCGCCTGCACGGCTATGACACCGTCAACAGAAGAGTAGCCTGCATGCTCCAAAAACCACATCACTTTTTCGGCAGATGTTTTCCAATCTGGATACCAATTCGCGTCTTGCAATTCCCATCGACTGTTTATAAGGGATAACGGCTTAGGGGCTTTGACTTGCTCTGAAAGATATCCTTTGAAATCGTACGCTCCACCGCCTGGAACTTCTATGTTTGTAATAGCTCCATCCCGCACATCAATAAACGCGAGGCTTCCAATAAAACCTCCAGCTGGCCTGAGTTCATTGTTATTTTGAAACAAAACTACATAGCGCCTATCTCCGTTTGCCCCAAGCACATCTGCCAATGTTCCAAAAAGTTCCGAACTCTCGGCAACTGCGGCTGAAATCTGCGGAAGCAATTGTTGAGCAGATCGAAATTTTTCTGCAAATTCATCTGGAACTTTATCTGCATTAATGGCTGCAAGGTTTTTAGAAGCAGCGGTAAGGTGCGGCAAGCTCTGAGATAAGGATTCTTGAACGCGGGCGAGTAATGGCAAAATACCTTGATTTTCAGATGCAACATCCTGGGCCTCAAACGCTTGCGCTAGATATGTTCCAGCTTTTGCAAGCTCGTCACCTGCAGTAATAGCGTGCAAGCCATCCTGTCCAGCAGGAAGTACTAAAACCATTGCGCGCATGGCGATGTTTAGCGAATCAATGTTTGTGCGAGCCTGTTCAAAATCACCTTGTGCCTGGACAAGATCAAAAGATGCCAACCCTTGATACCCCTGCTTAGTTGCGCCAAGCACACTGCCTTTTAACAAGCGAATCTGATCTGGCGCGATTTCCATAAATTTGACTGGCAGCATCACTACGATGCCTATGCACGCAACAGCCGCAAGTTTACGATATAACTGTTTTGGTGGATTTGAAAAAATCAAAGCATAATTTTTTACTGCTTCCCAAAATGCATGTGTGGTAAATATAGCAAAAGATCCAGCACTGCTAATGGTGCGATAGATTGCCATACACGCAAGCGTAATAAGCTTAATAGGGATTACCAGTGTTGCGCGGACTCCCGCAATAATCAAAAAGAAAGTATGCTGAATAGCCCAGGAGGTGCCATGCCCTGCAGCACGCGCAGTTTTAACTGCCCCGCGGTTAAACACCTCAACTAATGTCAAAAGAACCGTAAACGCAAGTAAAAAGCCAAGCGGAATAGAAAGAATAAACTCAAAAAACCATCGAAGAATGGCAATTACAACTTTTAGAATTCCCGCGCCTATCTTTGCAGGAACACTAGAAAATACAAATCGTTCTCTTTTTTTCTTGCGTTTTACGGCCTTGCCTTTTTTTCCAAGCAAATCAATAGTAATGCTTTGTGCTTTTCGTTTTGTGTATGAAACTTGATTCCGCAGGCGCTCTACTTCCTTAAGCCACCGAGCATCATGCTCCCTTGTATCTGTACGTGATTTTTTGGGACTGCTTTTTTTAGGCTCATCTAGCACATGAGCTGTACGTTCCCATTCGTTTAACAAACGTACTACATAGGGAGAACGAGACAATGCATCGTGTCGGACAGGTAACATATGATTTTCTGTGCCTTTTTCTTTTGTATGCGCTTGTTCAAGTTCTTCTTCCGCTGCTTCTTTTGCGGGCTCTGAATCTGGTGTAGTAATGATACCTAAAACATCTGCTTTCCTGTGTTCATACCTTCGTTTTTTAACTAATGATTCGTAATTATCGTGATGAATTACTTTTTTAGTAATTGAAAAATCAAGATGAGTACTTGCATCCTGTGGAGTTTTTCGGAAAGAAATTGATTTTAATTTTACTGGGGACTTATTTTGATTTTTTAACATGCATGGGGATAAGTAATATGGCGTAATTATACCATAATTTGGTTGTACGCATCAACTGTCTGCGCTGCTGTTTTTTCCCACGTAAAAAGTTTTGCGCGCTTGCGGCCCGCAGAAGCTAATTCGTCTTGCAACGCATGAGATCCGCCCACAACATCAAGTGCATGCGCAATAGATGTAGCATCTTCAGGGTCGCAATAATAAGCCGCGTCCGCCATTACCTCTGGTAAGCTCGCTACTTTTGAACAAACCACTGGCACACCACGGCTTGCAGCCTCAAGCGGCGGAAGCCCAAACCCTTCATACCAAGAAGGAAACGCAAAGCATTTGGCTCCTCTGTATAATCCATCTAATACCGTATCCGAAACCTCTCCGGTAAAAATAATATCATTACGGTACTGCGGATCAGAAATGGTTGTATCCGCATACTCAGAAAGTTTTTTATAGAATGAATCTGTTCTACCAGCAAGCACCAGCTGCCAGTTTCGATTGTATGTGCCACGAAGCAAAAAATACGCATCAATTAAACGTTCTAAATTTTTATGCGGATACGCACTTCCTGCGTAGAGCACATATTGTTTGGTAATCTTAAATTTTTCCGTAAGCATCTGCTCGAACTGCGGCGTATTCCGCATTATGTCTGTGCCTAAAAGCATTTTTTCTACGCCTAAATAGGTTACCATAATCTTGTCTGCATCTACCGTAAGATTACGAACGATATCCCGCTTAGTAAATTCAGAAACAGTAATAATTTTTACTGCTTTTTTAACGGCTCGCGCAAGAACAAATCGGTATCCTAGTATCTTAAGCTTGTATTTCCATGATGGTAAATTCGAAGATCGTGTATCTGGAAAATGGTACACAATTAAATCATGTATGGTAACAATATACGGCACTGGGCACCAGTAAGGAACATTAAGATGCGGCCAATGCATGATAGCAAGCTTCTCGCGCAGAATTAATCCAGGCATCACTAACTGCTCACGCACGCTATAGTGCGGCACCTCGGTTATAACAATAGAAAAACGGTCTAATGGAAGCGAAAGTTTTGCTGCTGTTTCGGCTGTTGTGAATAGTACATACTGATGATTGTCTGTACGATTTTTCAATTGCAAAATAAGCTGCTCAATATAGCGGCCAATTCCACGATGAAATGTTCCGTATAAACGACAATCAATTCCGATGCGCATATTCTAAAACGCTTAGTGTTTGCTTGGCAGCCCGCTCCCATCCAAAATCAACTGTGCGCCCTAATCCTTTAGAACGCAAATCTTTTGCGACAACAGGTTTGTTTAAAATTTCTCGCATCGCAAACAAAAGTTCGTCGACACGATATGGATTTACTAAGAGCGCTGCATCGCCTGCAACTTCGCCGATAGAAGATGTGTTGCTTGCAATAACTGGAATGCCGCAAGCAAACGCTTCGAGCACGGGGAATCCAAATCCTTCATAAAAACTTGGGTACACAAACGCGCTCGCGAGCGAATATACTGCGGGAAAATCTGAAGCCAATATCTCGTTCGCAATATGGATAGTATCACGAAATTCAGAATTATGCACACTGGAAAACAAGTCGCGAGATTTCCATCCCCGGTGCCCAGCAAACAAAAGATGTGTGTTTTGGGACTCATTGGGGTACTGCCTTTTCCACTCTTCGTATGCTGCAAGTGTTGCGCAGTGATTTTTCCGAGGCTCAAGCGTTCCAGTCTGCAAAATGTACCGGACATCGGGAAGATTATATTTTTTACGCACCAGCGCAAGCACACTTCTATCTACCACAGGTCTAAAACGGGAATCAACACCGGAATGAATAGCTGAAATTTTTTGTTCTGGAATGCCATAGAGGCTCATAATATCTTTTTTTGTACTTTTAGATACAGCAATAATTGCATCAGATTTTTGGCATAAAAACTTTGGATCCATAAGCGCATGCCACGCTCTCTGCTTGAGTGTAAAAAATTCAGGATAAAATTCATACGAAAGATCATGCATAGTAAGCACTGCTTTTGTTTTATGGGACCAGCTTGAGTACATCATACTCGGAAAAAACAACACATCGCACCCGCCTACAAGCTCGTCGATGTTTGGCCACTCCTTAAACTTAAATGACGCATTTAAAAATTTATTTGGAAATCGATACTGATGAAGCCTCACATTTGGATATGCACAAAGATCTAAAAGCGCATCGCTCTTTTTTGGATGATACTGATTTGCAAATAAATTAATGTCGTGCGAGCGGCCAAGTTGTGCCAGGTGTGTAAGTACATTTTTTGCATACACAAACACACCTCCAGTCCCCTCTTGCAGTACTCGCGCGTCAATGCCGATTCGCATATGCTGATTCTACAAAATGTTTTAGTTCGCGCTCAAAACGCTCCCGGCTATACTGCTGGGCATGAACGCGGATTCGTTGGTAATCAAATGATTGCCGTTTAAACCGAATCACCGCATCTGCCAAAGACTGCCATGTTTGCTCCTCAAAAAATACTCCGGTTTCGCCTGGGATTATTGTCTCGAGCGCACCGCCAGCTCCATACGCAATAACTGGCGTGCCAGCAGCCATGGCCTCTATAGCAGAAATTCCTGCATCCTCTTCTTGTGGATGGATAAATCCAAGAGCTCCGGCAAGTAATTTTTTCTTGGTGCGCTCGTCTACATTTCCCATAAAATGAATAGTAGGTGAAGCCAGGGCACGAAGCGCATCGCGTTCTTCTCCATCTCCAATAATTACAAGTGGCATATTGAGGCGATTGAACGCGCGAATTGCGATATCAACTTTTTTATATGGCCGCAAGCGTGAAACCATAACAAAATAATTCATCCGCGGCAGTATTGGATAGTTTTTAACGTCAACCGGCGGATAGATGACTGTTGCGTCTCGATTGTAATAACGCTTAATGCGCGCGGCCACGAACTGCGAATTGGCAATAAAATGATCAACCCGCTGGCTTGCGACATAATCCCATATGCGCAAACGTTGCAATACAAATGGTAAAATCTTGCTAATAATGGATCCACCACCGACTTCTTTAAGGTAGGTGTGGCTATCGCTCCACAGGTACCGCGTAGGAGTATGGCAATAGCAAATATGAATTGCTGACGAAGGAGCAATTGCGCCTTTTGCAAATGCAGACGCGCTCGAGAGCACTACATCGTATTTAGAGAGGTTAAACGACTCAACTGCGGCAGGCATGAATGCCAAATACCACCGCAAATGGCTTATGGAAAATGGAAATTTTTGAATGAACGATGGAACAATGTTGAGCGTATCAAAAAAATTGCTGATAGTTTTTCTATCGTGCACCAGTGTGTAGAGTGGTGCCTCTGGCCAAATGCCATGCATAGCAGAAAGCACGCGCTCAGCCCCGCCTATTTGATTCAGGTGGTCATGGACAAGTGCAATCTTCATACTGCGCTCTTTCCTGTTATCACGATCCAGGGAGTACGAATAAGTATCTGGACATCCATCCAAAAACTCCAGTTTTCAATGTAAAACATATCCAACCGAGCTTCGTCTCCGAAACTTAAATCTGAACGCCCAGAAATCTGCGAAAGCCCCGTGACTCCCGGTTTAATAGCAAGTAAACGCTTTTGATATCCTGTGTACTTGCCCACTTCCTCGGGCTCATGAGGACGAGGGCCGACAAGGCTTAAATCTCCCTTCACTACATTAATAAAATTTGGAAACTCATCAATACTCCATCGACGCATAATGCGCCCAACGTTTGTTATGCGCGGATCATTTTTCATCTTAAAAAGCGGCCCATCACCGCGCTCATTATGCACGAAAAGCTCCTGCTTGTGTGCGTGCGCTCCTTTGATCATTGAACGAAACTTATACAGCTTAAATTTTCTTGCACTCTCACCCATGCGCGTAAGCCGGACAAACACAGGCCCTTCGGAATCAAGCTTAATAATAGCCCCAAGCACTAAAAAAAACGGGGTGCATAGTATAAGAAATACTGAAGCAACCACAATATCTGTTATGCGCTTTACAATCCTACCCCACCCATCAAGCGGCGTACGCTTAAGATGTACCACAGGCATGCCGCCTAAATCTGTTACCTCAACATTTGTGCTCGTGGCTTCTAACACATCAGCAGCATAAGAAAATTCAAAATGATGCTCTCGGCAAAACTCATAGAGCTGTTTGATTTCCCTGCGTCCATGATTTGGATCCGCGTGGATCACCAGGTCAGCTTGATCGTGTTTTGAAATGTTTTGGAGCAACCCAAAGGACGCCTCGTCTAAAGTCCGAAAATGGCGCACCACGCGGAATCCGGAATCCGGATCATCTTTTAGGGATTGGATAAGACGATGCGCGGTTGATCCTGCCCCAAACACCACAACCCGATACGCACCAATATTCTTCCGGTATAATGAGCGCTGCACGGAACGGATCCCAACACGCCCTAAAAATACGAACGCCATGGCAACAAGGCAGCCTGCAAGCACCAAAAAACGAGATCCAAAAAGCTCAAGCCTAAAAAAAATAAACAGTACGATTTCCACCAACCCAAGCGAACAGCCAACAATAACGCGCTTAAGCTCGCCGATATAGCGTCGGTTGCGTTGAATAGTATACATGCCTGCCAAGCCAAACGCAGGCAGCCACAATAGCGCAACCACTGCTGCGATACGCACATATTCACCAATCGAAATTTCGAACACAATCGGCCGCACTTCCGCTAAAAACGTTTCGTACCGCAAAAAATAAACCGCAAAAGCAGCCAGCATGATCATGATATAATCAACTGGAATCAAAAGAAAGGAAAAAAATAGTTCAGAACGCTTCATAACTATACTGGTACAAAAAAAGATTCCCTCCTTAGTATGACTCTAAAAATTCAAATGAATTTTTAGAGTGCACGCGCTACGGGAATCTTTTGTTTTATGAATATCTCTAATCGACAGGCAAGCCGATAAGCCGAATTTTGTCGAGGACAATCATCTATCTAGGTTTGCAATTGCTTGCAAAATCTAACGGGCTACCATTTATGCGCCCTTTCACCGGGTAGGGTTTACCTCTTTTCGCATGTCACCACGCGAACGCGTGGGCTCTTACCCCACGATTTCAACCTTGCCTGTGCCTTGCGGCCATCGGCGGTATACTTTCTGTTGCACCTGTCCTGGCTTAGAAAAGCACGAAAGTTCTCGAGAGACCCTTCGTACGATTCGTATACCGGTCGGCGTTACCGACTACCCTTTTTTCCGCCTTTCGACGGAGGTGTTCGGACTTTCCTCCTTGAGACAAGCTCAAGGCGATTGTCTAGCTTACCTGCCAATTACAGATATCAAACTAACGATAATAGAGTAGCAAAAATCAGCTAAAATGTCAAATTATATTTTTTGGTCAATTGCCTCATTTACCAGCTCATCTGCCCGCTTATTTTTTGCGCGCAGGACGTGTTTGACGGAGTAAGACGAAAAGCTCTGCAACATATTCCATGCTTTCACAAACAACACAGCAAGTTTTGCATCCCGTACTTTGTATTCCCCTTTAAGCTGTTTAATAATGAGCTCACTATCCATAACAATACTCACTTCAAAAGCGCCGAGTTTTTTTGCTTCTTCTAAGCCTCGAATAAGCGCAATGTATTCCGCTTGATTGTTGGTTGCCTTGCCAATGTATTCAGAAATTTCTTTAATGGTAGTACGCTTCTCATCCGTGATGACTACCCCGATTCCGGATGGACCTGGGTTTCCTCGAGCTCCGCCGTCTGTTTGTATGGTTAGCTTCATGTTTTTTGGGTTTAGGGTGTGCAGGGTGTGCATTTTGAGATGAGAATGATGAGCTATGATCCCTTCGGAGTCGAAAAATGCACACCCCGAACACCTATCATAGTTTCTTAATAGCAACAACCTTCAGCTGAATATCGCGGCGGCCATGGTACTCATTGATGTCGATGCTGTATGCCATATCAATGAGATCGCCCTGATTCAGCGTGCCCTCGATGTGCTTGCTAAATCCAAACAGAACAGCTTGATGAGTTGCTTTATGTTGCTCTAGCTTGATACGCATGTGTTGTTTTTCCGCGCCCATTAAAAACACATCAGCAACACGAAGCCCAAAAGAAGCAAACACAGGCGATGGATTTCCTATGCCATACGGCCCAAACGTATCCAATGCTGATACAAGCTCCCAATCAATTTGCTCAAGCCCTAGCTCCATATCAATGGTAAGATGTTTTACAAGCGCTTCTTGTGAAAGTGTTGCGTCTGCGATTTGGTTGAGTTTTTGAATAAAATCCTGAAGCATTGATTCAGATTTTATAGTGAAGCCGCATGCTCCCTCGTGTCCGCCGAACCGCTCCAAATACTCGCTTGCCTGCGAAAGCGCGTCTGTAATATTAAAACCAGGAATACTTCTGCCAGAGCCGACTAAACCTTTTTCTGATGTAGTGATAACCAAAGACGGGCGCCAAAATTTTTCCGTAATTCTGCCGGACACCAAGCCAACGATACCAACAGGCCAATCAGCGCCCACCGCAACCAACACTTTGTTTTTTGAAACTTGGGAGCTCACTTGTTCTTTTGCTTCATTAAAAATACGTACCGTTTCGGACTGGCGCGCAACGTTCGTCTGGTTTAATGATTGTGCAAATTCAGAGGCAACGGCCATATCCTGAGTTTCTAGTAATGTGTAGGCGGTATTGGCATGATCAAGCCTGCCTGCTGCATTTAAACGCGGTGCAATCATAAATCCAATTTCGTACGTTCCAAGTGTTTTTGATTTTATCTGCATTTCGGAAATTAAAGAACGCAGGCCTTGGCGTTTTGTTTTATTAAGTACCGTTAGCCCAAAAGCGACAAATATTCGGTTTTCCCCTACGAGATCCATCATGTCCGCAACTGTGCCGATAGCAACTAAATCCAAAAACCACTTTTCTTGTCCACTAGGAAGATTAAAAGATTTCCACAATGCCTGACTAAACTTAAATACTACTCCGCACGCGGCAAGATTTTTGAATGGGTAGGTTTCACCGCGTACATGCGGATTCAAAAATGCAGAAAGCCCCTGCGGGAGTTCTTTAGGTTCCTCGTGATGATCGCAGACAATAACATCTAAGCCTTTTTCAACCGCATATGCTACTTCAGACACAGAAGAAGTTCCTGAATCCACCACGATAACTAATGTTGCGCCTTGCTCTGCAATATAATCAATAGATCCGGTATGTAAGCCGTAACCTTCTTTTTCGCGGTGCGGAATATATATCCCCACCGTTTTAATACCACATGCACGCAATGTTTCCACCATAATCAAAGAAGATGTTACTCCGTCTGCATCATAATCCCCGTACACAAAAACTGTTTCTCCTTTTTCGCGCGCGCAGGCGACGCGGTCAACGGCTTTTTGCATATCCCGGAATAAAAATGGATCACATAAATCTTCGTAGCGTGGATTTAAAAATGCGCCTATCTCACTCTTGGATGTTATACCGCGATTCGCGAGCAACTGCAAAATAACCGGATGCATATCCGGATACTCTGCTATTAGTGTTGCAACAATTACCTCCGAAATATTCCAATTACGCATGAACTCTTGTTGAAAGCTTCCGATATACAAATCCAAAAACTAAAAGCGATGTAGGAATACTCCATAGTAGACCAACACCAAGCGCAACAATCCCTAAGAGGTTTATGGCAAGCAATATAAGCGCAAGTACAACCAAATCCCAGAACATACCCCGAGTAATATTCCAGCTCTCCTTGATCGCAATAAGTGGGCCCAGATTCTTATCTATAACCAGATATGGCGCAAACTGGAGGCGTACTGCGTAAATAATACCAAACACAAATAAGAAAGGAGTTCCTACCAGAATAAGGAGAAAAAATAGAAATTTAGGTAACACAGTAAAAACAAATAAATATAAAGCGCCAACAAAAGCAATCGCAACCCACACAAATAGTGCCATCAAAAAGACATTTACAATATACTTAACTAAAAACCTACCACCGGTAAACAAATCACTGATATGCGCTTCGTGGCCATCAACATGCGCTAGCACAACCCGAATCAACCCAATAGACATAAAAGCTTGAATGACCCAAAATACGATTCCGGCAAAGAAAAAAAACACAGTAACAATCGTTGGCAGCTCAATATTTTTAAAACTCTGCATAATAAGGCTTGGCCCATATATAACAACGGCCATAACAAGAATAACCTGCAAAAAAAACCAAAAACGCTGTTTGGCAGTGCGCCACCCAAAGGAGACGGCTTCGTTGGTTGAAAAATGTGTCATAGACATATTGTAATTCTTATTTTTTATCTTGATCGCCTTCAGGAACAATACCTAATTGATCTTTTAATTTATTAATGGAGCGACCAATGGTAATAGTCACAAATACTACAATAATAGTAACCACAGCAGCGTACACAAACTTAACCACAAGCCCGTCGGGCGAACCAAATACATTGACTTTTTTAAACAAATCCTGAATGGCGCTGTTCCAGGCGAGCGCTGCAACCAACCCAAACCCTGCAGTTGCCAACTGAGCCATTTTTTCTAAAATTTCTAATCTCAATCTGCGTTTAGACATAATGTAATTGGTGTTTACTTTTTTTAAGCGCAACCGCAATATCACCTTTTTTCAAAATTCCGTCTTGGGCTCCGATTTTGCAAATTACTGACTCTGAATTTGTAATACCTAAATCCAAGGCATAGGGGACGTCATTTTTTTCAATTAAGCCAGCTACAAATCCAGATCCAAAAGCATCTCCCGCGCCAGTTGCCTCCACCGCTTTAATGGATTTATTAGCTGACATATGTATCATGCATTCAGTATCCCCGTAGTATACACCATTGATTCCGTCGCTGATAATCACGCGGCTTGCGTTGGTTTGGAGTAATTTAGAAAGAAGCGTTTTAATATCGTTTTTGGCTCGAGTGAGCTCAAGCGCTTCGTCTCGATTTACAATGAACACAGAACAAAATTTCATATATCCCGAAAGAACAGAAAGTCCTGCCGAAAGCTGGACTGAACCAGGGTTCCACGCCCAACTAATTCCATGCTTTGATGCAGCGCTCTTGATATCAGAAACCTCGCCTTTCCAATTTTTCCCCGTCATTGCAGAAGTATAGTACCATTTTGTTTTGGTAATTCCGTTGCTCGTGGCTGAAAAATTATTCATACTACTTGCACCGCGCTCAGTGAGCACCACTCGATCACGTTTTTTTTCTCCTGCAACAATAAGCACGGAAAATCCTGTGGAGCGCTTTGGGTCGCGGACTACGAAGGCACGACCAATGCCTTCCCTACGCAATGTTTCTGTAATAGCACCACCATCTTCGTCTGATCCTATAGAAACTACGGCAGCGCTTGTAAGCCCAAAACGTGCAAAAGTAACCGCAGTATTTATTCCGCCGCCACCAAGAGTTCGAATCGAACGCGCAACATCAATCTTTGCGCCGTATTCAAGCGCAATCAATTTTTGGCGCCTTGCATCACCGGAAGGATTTGCAATCACAGGCGCGTCTGCCGAATCTAAAAACAAAAATGTGTCCTTCACCGCAGAACCAATAGTTACAATATCGTACTTCATACCCAGTCTTTTCGTCTAAAAATAACAAGCGCCATAAAAATAATCAAAAATAAAGCGCCAAAAATCATCCAGACAAAATTTGGATGGCTTGCAAAAGGCAATTCCGCAACATTCATGCCGTAAAAACCAGTTAATAGCGTCATCGGCAGAAGAGAAACCGAAATCACGGTCAGAAGCTTGATTACGCTGTTGGTGCGCTGAGAAATCAATGATTCATTCACATTATGCAAGGTGTTCATTACTTCTACATTACCAACAGTAATGGCCTGTAATCGATTAAGTGTATCTTGAATATCGTCGTAATATAAGGATAATGATTTTTTAAGATATGGTTTATCCACAGAAACGAGCGAAGCAAGCACCACAAGCTGAGGATTTAAAATGCGGCGCAATCGGATAAGGTTACGCCTAGTGAGCGCAATCCTCCATACGGTACCCTTCGTTGTTTCCTCGCTATAAATCTCCTCTTCAATGTCATTCATCTGGCTGCTAATTTTGCGAATCACACCCCAACTGTCTTCCGTAAGAATATCAAGTAGTTTATAAAGAAAAAATCCCGCTCCTTGACCCATCATATCCTCGCGATATTCATCATCTGAATTGATGTGTTGATACACATCCCGCAGTCGACTATTTTCTCCTTTACAGACCGTAATCAGGTAATCCTCAGAAAGAAACACGTCAAGCTCAAATACACTCACGCGCCCTTCTTCTTTGTGGTAACCAGGAAAATGAAAAATTGCAAACAAATAGTCTTTGTAAAAATCAGTTTTTGGCTGCTGCGGACCACTACTCACGTCTTCAATATCAAGCTGATGAAACGCAAAATCTTTTTCAAGCTTCTTAACCGCGTCGTCGTTATTTTCTTCGAAATAATGCCACGTTACTTTTTTATGCGTTATGATTTTCATGATACACTGGGTTTTTTTCTTTCAAAAAAAGTCTGCCGTATTAAATAGCCGGCAAGTACAACCCCAAACAAAGAAAGTACGCCCACGACAAGCTTAAGCGTGAAATTGCCGATATTCCAAAATCCGATGCTGATATGTTCTGTGGCTGTTCCTAATCCTCCTGCAGCATCTGTCACTGACAGTGTTACGCTATATTCTCCACTTCCAGGAAATGTATGCGTAGTATCAATATTTTGAGCATAGTTTCCATCCCCGAAATCCCAAAGATATAAAAAAGTAGGATCACCACCGAGGACATCAAATGCATACGTATTCCAACTTGTTCTGCTTTTAGCAATAGAAACATCAATCGTATATACTGCTTCATCTGCATTGGGGAATGTATACGTAACATCCTCTATGGTATATTCCGGCTCTTGAGGCTGTTCAGGCTCAGGCACGGGAGCAGGTAGGGGCTCTGCTGCTACTATTTTTTCTGGCGTAGCTACAGGCTTAGATTTTTTAGGTTCTGGAGGACTTTCTTTGCGAGATATAAGAGGGTCAAAAGGCGCTGGATCATCGCCATTTAATACGCCGTCATTATCATTATCAGGATCAGTGTTGTTGCCGATGCCATCTTTGTCGTTATCGTATTTCTCAGCTGGATCATTTGGAAATTCATCCACTCCGTCATTTACGCCATCGCCATCAGTGTCTGTTTTTAAAGGATTTGAACCTTTGATGCGTTCAAGCCCGTCTTCCACGCCATCGTTATCATCATCCATATCAATACTATCAAAAATGCCATCGGAATCTGTATCAAGATCAACAATAAAATCTACCATGTTCGCGGTATTATTATCTTGATTCTCATCACCAATATCAGGATTAATCACAGAAACTTCAATAGGATAGTAGCCCTCAGAAGGCGTCCAATCCACAAACACGGTAGATGATTTTGCCGCTAAAACAGTGATAGGCTGTACTTCACCTACCTGCACTCCGCTCACAGAAAATCGAACCCGCGCGCGGACATCATTCTGGCTTGCGTTAGCCACAGTGGCGTAGATGCGAACTACTTCACCAGATAATGGTTTATTATTTGAAAAATAAACATTTTCTTTTGGCAACACCAAATCAGCTGCGTGCGCCGCTGCCGGCACCAGCAGAAACATACCAACTACTGCCATGGTCTGAACAAGCTTCAACATGCAGATAGTATACTATATTTTTAACTATTCGACAACAGAAACGCTGTCATCCGAAATAATAACATCCTGAATGGTAACGTTTTCAAGTGGACGGTCGTGTGAATCACGGTCAACTGCCGAGATAGCAGCCAGAACGTCCATACCAGCGGTGATGCGGCCGAACACTGGGTGCTTGGAGCTTGCGGGCTCTTTGTCATAATCTAAAAACGTATTATCCCCGATGTTGATAAAAAACTGCGATCCACCAGTTCCCGCACCCGCGTTTGCCATAGCAATGGTTCCAGCCACGTTGGATGACCCTTCGTAGAATTCATCTTTGATAAAGTATCCAGGTCCGCCTTTGCCGTCGTTTGTAGGATCAGCATCTTTTGATAGTGGATCTCCCCCTTGGATCATAAAGCCAGGAATTACGCGGTGAAAAGTGACTCCGTCGTAAAAGTTATCTTTTGCAAGCGCAAGAAAGTTTCCCGCGGTAATAGGAGCGCGATCCATAAAAAGTTCAATTGAAATATCTCCCAAAGAAGTTTTGAGCACAACAACTGGATTAGCAACTGGTTCACTATTCTCCGGCGTGGTATTTACAGGTGTAGTATCCATAGGAATTATTTCTGCTAGTGGCTGATTGGTGACTGGCGCGGCAATGGGAGCTTTTGATCCACACGAAAGCCCAAAAAGCGAAACTGCCATAAGCAGTAAAAACAGTTTTGTTTTTTTCATAGTTAAAACTTAATTAGTATTAAGAGGTTCAGCAGTTGCTCCTTCTGCAGAATCCGAAACAGCAGGCGTGCTTTCGTCGGGTACGGCCACTACATCTTGGAAAGATTCTTGCATTGGGCGGGTAACTTCGGGTTCGTGCGGCGCTTGTTTAAATGCAAGTGCAAGCACAACGCCGATCAAAATAACAGTAAACCAAATATATTTTATCATATGTTGATACTATCACGCTTATTAAAAATCGCCAATACTAAAAAGGATTAGTTTGATTTCGACGTCGAATAAAACGAACTAATCCGTAAAGCGAAAAGAGTATAGGAACGCCAAAAATAGTACCCCAACGAATCCAACTCTTTTGTGAATCTGTAAGTGTTTGCAAGGGCCGATCGGTAATAGATTTAGAACGAATGGCAATGAGGGCATCATCGGAAGCCAAGGCATCAACCATGTTAGAAAAAAGAATTTTGTTTGCTGAAAAACGATTTATATTTGCATCAACTGCAAAATCAATATCCCCCACCACAATAAGGCGCCCTTGTTCGGTTGAAGCAAGAAAATTTTCTTGGTCTTCTTTTGGAACAGTATTACTAGCCTGAGATCCTCCATCATCAACTGTCCTTCCGGGAATAGTCTCTTTGCTAAAGAAACTTTCAAAATGTCCGGAAAGCATAAGCGCAAGCACATACGACTTAAAAGTATCTTCCAAAGGAGGCTGAATCATTTGAGGATTTAATTGCCAATCTTTGTCCAGCTCCCATGCATGGTTTGTGGTACGCACTAAATCAATATACTCGGTGGCGTCGGTGAGGGTAGTGTCTAATACTGCCACACTTGAAACCCACGGAAACACCGCAGACTCAAGCTTGTTGACGATGCCAGAATCAGGATTAAATCCATCGCGCTGCGTTTTTACCCAAAACGGGTATGGCACAAAAAATTGAGTTTGATCCGTGCGAAATCCGGCAAACTCATTACTTGCATCAAGGACCAAATTTTTATGTAAACGAACGCCCCACTGCCCAAGTAAATCAAAAATACTAGAATCCAATGTTTCGGCGGTAAGCGTATCCCAGTTAATACGTGTGCCTTCGGCAAGCATGAGCATACTCCCGCCTCGCATCAAAAACTGATCCAAAACATACTGGCTGCGACTCGATAAAGAATCAGTCGAGCTAAAAACTATCAGCGCATCAACATCATCCGGAATAAGGTTCCCGTCACTCAATAAAATATCCTGCAATGCATACTGTCGCTCCAATACATCGTGCGCTACGAGAATACTTGCGCCAGACAGATTGGCAATGCCAACCATTGGAACTTTCTCGCGAGTTATGCGATTTACAATAACCGCTATATCATATTCTAATGATGCGCTATCTTGAACAAAGGGAATAATTTCTTTAGCGTCCCCGTATTGCACAACAATACCCAGATAGCCATTGGTTACTTGGAATGCGTCTTTTTCGACAACATTAAACTGCAACGTTGGAATGCCAATTTCTTGGGCATCTTTTTCAACATCCGTATCTGTGCTTGGGTCTAAAAATGAAACGCTTACCTTTCCATTTGAAACTGCTTCAAACTCAGTGAGCATGTCTTTCACCTCTTGGTTGCGAACCAATAGATACCCGGGCAACTCCCGCGTAAAGTAGGCTGTAATAGTCACTGTGTCATCTACATTCTTTAGCATTGTTTTTGTAGCGCTTGAAATGCTGTAATTATTATTTTCAGTTACGTCAAATCGCATAAAAAACTGTGTAGAAAAAAGATTCAACACCAACACTACTGCAAAAACAAAAACCATCATAAGAATCGCGTTTACAGCATTACGTTGTTTTTTTGATTTCAGCATATCTTACCGCCATTTCCTTGATCCGATTGATTCGGTATTAAGATACAGAAAAAATAGAGTAAACGAAATATAGTACACAATATCGCGGGTATCAAAAACACCACGACTCATACTCGAAAAGTGCGTTGCAGCAGAGATATATTGCAATACACCAGCAATAGGTCCTTGTAAAAATAATAACACAACACCAGATCCTACAATGTACAAAACAAACATCGCGCAAAGGCTTAACAGGAATGCCACAATCTGGTTTCGAGTAAATGATGAAATAAGAAGCCCAATCGAAAGATACAGCCCGCCCAAAAGCAATGCTCCTACATATCCAGCAACCACTACGCCACTATCCACATCCCCCAAACGTCCGATAGCAATAGGCAATGCAAGGCTCAAACCAAGAACAATCGCCAAAAAGAAAAAAGATGAAAAAAACTTAGCAATCACCACTTCTGAATCTTTGATAGGAAGCGTAAGCAAGAATTCAATAGTATTACTCTTCTTCTCCTCAGCCCAGCTGCGCATAGTAATAGCTGGGGCAAGAAACAAAAATACCCATGGCAAAAATCCAAACCAGTCGCGCATCAGCGCTTGGTTTATCAAAAAAAACTGCTGAAAAAAAATCCAGTTCGTAACCACTAAAAACACGGCCGCAAATACATACGCAATGGGAGAATTAAAATACGACACAAACTCCCGCGCAAGCAAGGGACGAATATTCGCAATGCTTGATTGTATATTTGAATACTTCATATCATGCATGAACCCAACCTATTTTTTAGGATATTTTCAATTAACTGGATCGCGCGCTATACACCATTCTCCTTTGTGGTTAATCTTCGAAATACATCTTCCAAATTCTCGCTCTTCCGGTACATTTCTATTAATGTCCATTTATTAGATACTGCGGCTTTAAATAGTAATTCACGGCCATCTCCTTCTTTAATCTCAACTGCAAAAGCGTGAATATCTCTGCCCTCGGGTGCATACTGTTTAATTGCGCCCAATGCATGATACTCCGAGAGCGTCTGTCGAATGATTCCTCGGTCGCCCTTTATTTTAATGTACACTACCTCGCGGCTTGATCCTCGCATTAGTTCGTCTGGCGTTCCTTGGGCTACAATAGTGCCATTATTAATAATAACCACGCGCGAGCACGTAGCAGCCACTTCTGGCAGTATATGCGTGGAAAGAATTATGGTTTTTTCTTTTCCAATAGATCGGATAAGATCCCGAATTTCCACAATTTGATTAGGATCAAGGCCGCTTGTGGGCTCATCAAGTATCAGGATATCGGGATTATGAATCATTGCTTGCGCTAACCCAACGCGCTGCCTAAATCCCTTAGAAAGGGCATCAATTGATTTTCCAACCACAGCAAACAATCCACAGACCTGCACCATCGCCTTTATCGCGTTTGATCGCTCTGATGATGGAATATGCCGAGCTGCCGCTACAAACCGCAAATACTCATGCACTTTCATATCTGTGTACAAAGGGTTTGTTTCCGCCAAATACCCAAGCTTCTGCCTGATCTCGAATGAGTTATCCACAACGTCTAAATCACCTACTTTCACCGTTCCCGCACTTGGAGAAATAAACCCTGTGATAATTTTCATGGTTGTGGATTTCCCAGCTCCATTCGGCCCTAAAAAACCAAGAACTTCGCCGGGACACACCTGAAAATTTACATTTTCCAAAGCGCGCGTGGCGCCATAGGTTTTAGTTAGGTTTTGAACTTGAATCATACAAATAATGACATCTTTCGGGATGTCATTATATCACCATCACTTAACCTCATCAAGCTATCCAAAAAAATCGAAAAAAGTATCAAATTTTTTCGCAAATCTACGAATTTTATATGCAACCACAAGTGAACTTAAACCAATAAGTATAAAGGCGAACGCGAAAAATAAAATTAAAAGCTGTGGGTACAGTATAATAACTATACCCAAAAAAATCATAACAATCCCCTGCCCAACAAGTTGCCACGCCAGTGCGTGGGTTGAGTGTTTTGCTTCTCTTATAAAATGTATTTTTTCCATAGGCGATTATAGTATGAAATATGGTGGCATACGTACGAACGATTATCGGGTACGCTTGGCTGAGTTACGTCTCGGCCAAGCGGGGGGTCCCGCTAAATCGTGAGTACGTATGCCACCTCCACAACACAAACACAGCATACCATTAAATCTCGTTTGAGTCCAAAATAATGGTGGTTGGCCCATCGTTCTGGATTGCAACATCCATGTACCCTCCAAATTCTCCGGTTGTAATAATGATGCCATATGATTGGATAGCGTCAATAACTTTTTGATACAGCACCCTGCCTTTTTCCGGATCCGCGGCTTTTATAAAACTTGGACGCCTGCCTTTTTTGCAATCCCCATAGAGCGTAAATTGCGAAATAAGCAAAACCTCGCCTTTGATATCCAAAAGCGAACGGTTCATTTTGCCTTCTTCGTCTTGAAAGATGCGGAGGTTGACGATCTTCTCGGTAAATTTTGGAACCATTGATTCGTCATCATCTTGCCCAATTCCCAAAAGGACATTGAGGCCGCGGCCGATTTCTCCTATGACGTTTCCATCAATAGAAACAGATGATGCTGTGACACGCTGTAAAATTGCTTTCATGCCTCTATTCTATACTACTTCCTCATAAAAGAAAAATTAAAAACAACCTCATAAAAGTTGATCTTGAAAAAAAATGATTTATTTGCTACAATTCCTAGCTTAAACCAGAAACCAAAAGGAGGAGTTGCAGAATAAGCAAAGTTCTTTTCCTGTCAACCAAGAGGAGGTGCGCAATGTCGCACAAAAACTCAAATGCCGGCACATGGATCGTTGTAGGGGCATGTACAGTTCTCGGCCTGTTCGCGATCTACATCAACTACTTCGCGAACTAGATCCGTGATTCACAAAAAAACACAACCGAGGGTCTGCCTATCTACTACAGGCAGGCCTTCTTTTTTTATAAATTCCGAATGAGTTCTCCAAACACCTTGTCTGCTTTTTTTCGATTTGTCACAATCTCATTCAAGGCTTCCAAAATAGGAAGCTTTAAGCGCTCTTTAAGTGCAAGGCGATGCATTGCTTCGATGGCGCCTATGCCTTCCACAGTTTCCCCAACTTCTGCAATGGCGGCAGAAATTGTTTTTCCTTTTCCTAAAAGCTCGCCAAATGTTCGGTTGCGGCTTGCCTCGGAAAAACAGGTTCCAATGGTATCTCCAAATCCAGCCAAGCCATACATTGTCTGCTCAGCTCCGCCAAGCTTCCAAATAAGGCGCGAAAATTCCCGGAACGCGTCAGTCAGTATCCAGGAGTAGGTGTTAAATCCATAATCCAATCCTTTCATAATGCCGGATCCCACGGCAAGCGCGTTTTTTGCAACTCCGCAGAGCGAAACGCCGACAATATCCCTGGTTTCGTAAATCCGGAACCAGTCATTGGAAAAAGCGGAAATAACCCGTTTTGAATATTCATTGCTCCGTTCAGAAGCAAGCATGGCTGCGGTTGGTTTTTTTTCTGCGATTTCGTTCGCAAAGGTGGGCCCAGAAAGCATAACTATTTGGTACCGGAAGCCTGAACCAAGTTGTTCTAAAATCACCTCATGCATGGTTTTAAATGTCTGAGGTTCAAGCCCTTTTGAAACGCATGCCACAACGCAATTGCGACTGAGTACAGTGGAAATCTGGGTAGCTACCTCGCGCACCGCGCCGCTCGCCACGGCAATCACTACTAAATCGCGGCTGGAAACCGCTTTTATAATATCTGCTTCGGATTTGATTGAAGTATCAAGTGTTAAATTGGAAAGAGAGCGTGGATTTTTATGAAATCTCGCAATGCCTTGGACCACCTCTTTTTCCACATCCCAAAGCGTGACCTTGTACTTGTTTTTAGCAAGCACGGTCGCAAGTGCTGTTCCCATGGCTCCGGCGCCTAAAATTGTTGCTGTTGCTTGAGGCATATTATTGCTGTTTCTACTTCATCTGTAAATATATCATTGATTCCCGCACTTTGAAAGTACCTCATACCCTCCTCCCGGTTTACGACGCCGCCATATACCCCAAATCCATGGCCTTCAAAATACTGCCTAAGCCTGGATAAACGCGCCCGCGAAACACATTGCTTAAAAAAAATTTCACTTCCCGCAACCCCATCCAACCAGCCAATGTATACGGCATTGCTTTGTTTCGGTTTTTTCAGGTGCGACCATAATGGAAATTGTAAAATCTGATCCACTAAAAGATTAGGAAAATCTTTTTGTGAGCGAACCGCAGTTTTAAGATTCTTGGCAAACCCAATAAGATGCACGCGCTCCCACGCGTTGATGCGGTTAATTTTTTTTAAAACATTTCCAAGAAGATCCGGGCTCGGGCTTTTAAGTTCCAAAAAGAAATGCGCGTCTTTTTCTTTGATGTATGCAAAAAGATCATCCAAACTTGGAAGGCCTTTTGAACTTTTAACTGGATCATGTGATACTACTATCTTGTTGTCTTCGGCAATGCGGACATCGGTTTCTATGGCATCGGCACCAGCATCAAAAGCGGCATTAAATGCCTCAAAACTGTTCTCGGGATGCTTTTTGGCGTAACCTCGGTGGCTAATAATCACAAGAAGGCACTATACCACACCGCGCCCTAGATTTCAACCACGTCTCCGCGCTTCGGTATACCTACAGAAATAGTGGAAAATTTTGACCTAACAAGGCTGGCAAAGGTTTGCATGGTTTGCTCTTCGCCATGCACAAGAAATAATGTTGAAAGACCCTTGGCTGCGCCAATATATTCTAGCAACTCAACCTGGTCCGCATGTGCAGACAATGAGTGCGCAGAAACTACGCGCGCTTTTACGTGATATTTTCGGTTAAAAATTCGCACCAACGAAACGCCATCTTGAATCCTGCGGCCTAGCGTGTTTTCGGCTTGGTATCCTGTAATAAGAATGGTGTTGTTTGGATTTTCTATGCCGTTTTTAAGGTGGTGCAAAATACGGCCAGCTTCCATCATGCCGCTTGCGGATATGACCATCAAAGGCCCGTGCATCTCGTTTAGCGCCTTTGATTCCTCGGTGGTACGCGTGTAGATGAGATCCTCAAACATTAATGGCAAATCGTGCGACGCATTAAAATCTTTCCAGGTTTGATTATCAAACACATTGCGATGCTTTTTAAATATGTCAGTTACGTGACTTGCAAGTGGGCTATCTAGATACACGGGAATTTTTGGAAACCCTTGTGTATGGAAAAGCTTATGTAGCACATAGATAAGCTCCTGGGTTCTTCCTAATGCAAACGCGGGCACGATAATTTTTGCTCGGTGCTTTATGGCACGTTCAATAATTTCGCGCACCAGTCGTTCGGTTTCCGCCGGAGGCTCGTGCAAACGATCTCCATAGGTTGCCTCGGATAATAATATATCCACGTTCTCAACAATAGGCTCTGGATCCCATAGAATAGGCGCGTTTGTACGACCTAAATCTCCAGTAAACGCGATAGTTTTTGTTTTGCCTGATTCTTTAATCTCGACTAAGATGACTGCTGAGCCAAGGATGTGCCCTGCATCATAGAATTTAAACCGCACTGAATCAGACAACTTCGTCCACCCCCCGCCTAAACGGCTATACTGCACTCCCACAAACCGATCAATAGTTGCCTTGCAGTCAGCTTCGTTGTATAAAGGCGCGATATGCACTTGGTTCTTCTGCAAATGGCGGTTAAGATACTCAGCATCAGATTCCTGTATATGTGTTGCATCTGCAAGCATTGCCGCAGCCACATCCATGGTTGCAGGAGTCGCGTAAATGGAACCCGTATATCCTTCTTTTACTAACAGCGGCAGTAGGCCACAGTGGTCCAAATGCGCGTGCGAAAGGATCACCGCGTCAATGGATTTTGCATCCATGGGAAAATTCCGGTTCAAAATCTCGGCCTCTTTACGGTGACCCTGAAAAAATCCACAATCCAAAAGCAGCCTAAATCCGTCTTCAGTCTCTATAAGATGCTTGGATCCGGTTACATTTTGCGCGGCCCCATGGAAGGTGATTTTCATATATTCAATTGTACCATGTTTATGCACTCACAAAAAACCCCGCAGAAATCTGTGGGGTTTTTAAATACACTATTCTTGCGGCTTGAACTTTTCCATAAGCGCGGTGCGCTCTGCTTCTTCCTTTTGGCTCAATGCAGTATGCTCTTGCGCATGCATCAATTCCGCGAGCCGAGCCGCATCCATAGGAGCAAGCCCTTGCTCCTTAAATTGGGCAATGCGCTCACGTGTCTGCTCCTGTTGCATATGTTCAAATGATAGTTCGCCTTCCATATACCTCAGTATACCAAAAAGCGACCCTCATTTCAAAGGGCCGCTTTTGGATGTACTACATTACTGAACCCTTTTCTCAAACCATCCCTTTGGGCCGCCATGGCCACGCATCATGCCTTCCGGCCCGCCAGAAAACGGAAGCTCGCCTTCCACAAATTTCATCATGGGCTCGTCGTTCGCATTTAAGCCGAGCGTTACTTGTTTGCCGGAGCTATTGGTATAGCGGAGAAACTTTGCGGGCGCCATCTCTGCGCGCAGATCTTCGTGCTCCTTGATCTTGGACTGAATCTCTTCTGGAAGGTTTGCAATATCCTTCGGTGTCTTGCGCATCATTTTCATGCCGAACGCACGGCCAGCTTTGCCCCAGAATCCACCAAGGGGCATTTCATCACTGCTTATAACTTCCAAATCAGCAGCTGCCTGCGCCTCTACCAAAGAATCAGCCAAAGACGCTTTCATCTCAGCGTGCTTTGCCTCGCGCTCTTCAACCGAAATTTCGTCCATGCCGTGGAACATCATTTCCCCGGCTTCCTTAAAGTGGACTTGACCCTGAAACTTTTGATCCAGACTAGTTTTTTCCTCATCCGAGAGGTTAACAAAATGCGCAAATGCGCGTTTTACGGTGTTGGTTGCTTCAGCCTGCGCAACTTCGGACGCGCTTGGCCCGAACACGCCGGCAGTCACGACAAGACCGAACACTGCCACCGTGGCCAGTGCGGTACTCTTTTTTCCTAAAGACATAGGTTTTATAAAATCGTTAATAATGCGACCAAACGCCTGAACCCCAGAGCGCCTTTCATGTGCGGTGAGCAAGGCAACCTTAAGCCTGCGCCTATGGCTCGCCATGCGCGATACCGTTGGAACGGTAATATTTTTGAATGGATGTTGCTCGTGGTTCATATGTTTAGTGTTTTTTTGAGGCGGGACTAATCGTCTCTATACCTACAACGCGGCTCTCTTGATTTGGTTGCATTCCCTTGCGCAGCATTGCAGTCCCGCGGGATATGAGTGATTTGACAGTGCCCTCACGCTTACCGAGGATGGACGCGATTTCCGCAATCTTTTTATCTTCAAAATACCGCAATGACAAAACTTCCTGGTACTTTTCCGGAAGCCCAACCAAAATCTTCCGCGCTTTGGTCCACTCCCGCGCCTGTTCCAATTCTTTTTCCTGATCTAAAATTTCCTGCATCAAATCATACTCATCTTTGAGCTCTATGCCACTTTGCTCAAGCATGGCCTCCAAAGAATAGGTGCTCTTTTTCTGCCTACGGAAGTATTGATTGATTTCGTTGGTGGCAATGCGGTACAGCCAGGATGATATGGAGATGCTGCGCCACTTAAACTGCCATAGCCTATCCAGGGCCTTAAAAAACGTTTCAGATGTAATATCCTGAGCGCTGTGCACGTTTCCGGTGCGCTTTAACACGTATCCAAAGATAGGTTCGTAGTACTCCTCAAAAATAACCCCAAATGCTTGGGGATCTTTTTTGGCACGCTGAATGAGTTGTTTTTGTTCGGATAATTCCATAGTTATGCATATCGTAAAGCGCCCCCAATTATACTATAACGCAGTGGCGATGGAAAGGTTGCACTAAATAGCTAGGACCGGTACTAGCTATTTATACGTTTGACGTTTGATTCAAACCAATCTGCGATTTCTTCCAGACCAAGCTTCTCCTCTACCGTACGCAGCACAAACACTTCAACTTCCGTATTGGAAGCAGTGAGATCGTATCCGTTCACAAACAAAAACCGCGCACTAGCGGCCAATGCAGTGCGCTTGTTGCCGTCAATGAATACATGATACTGCGCCAATGATTCCAGATACACTGCAGCTTTTGCAAACACAGTCGCATGCATCTCTGTGCCCCCGAAGCTCGCTTTAGGCCGCTCAATAATGGAAATAAAAAGCTCGGTGTCCCGAATCCCATGTGTCCCGCCGGTCGCGTCAACAATCTCCGAGTGCATGACCAAAATGTCCTCCCCGCTCAAATACTCCATACCCTATTTTTTAGCGAGCGCTTCAAGGGCCGGGCGGTAGCGGTCTATAAACTTCTTGGTCCAGTCCAGCGTTTCTTCGGAAACCGCGGCATTCGCCGGTTCCACGTACAAACGCCCGCGTTTTGCGTCAATGGTGGTACGCACGCTGTCCCCAACACGCAAACCCAAGTCGCGAGTGGCTTGTTTGGATAGGGTGATGCCGGCAGAGCTGCCGACTTTGATAACTTTCTGTACCATACGAGAATAATAAATATTATAATGATATTATAACAAAGTAGGTGCAGCTCGTCAAACCAAAAAATACTCCGCCGCTTGTCTGCCGGAGAGACGAGCCTGCCTTGATCCTCGCGAGGGGGCGGGGTTGATTTGTTTGTCATACATTGATAAATATAAAACAGCATGATATTCTGCCAACAACAAACAACTACTCACATGCAGGCTAAGGGGGCTGCCTAACACGTACGTATCTTCATTCGACATTTTTCACCTACCATCCACAACGAAAAGTAGTGATCCTATGAGCTCCAACCGTGAGGAAGTGCACATCAGCAGGCCAGTAACATGGCTCGTGGGACATGAGTGGGTCCCAACGTCGGTGAAAATGTGGTGGTACAGCGAGCCGCCGGCGGTGAATGATCTCCGTGTAGGAGCGTGGATTGGGATCATTGTCGGAGGAGTGATCGTGATGTTGGTGTTCTAGCCACAACAACAAGAACACCACATGCCACCATGCAGCCCACCCCCTCCGCAGACTACCATATGCTGCGGAGGGGTTCTTTTTTTACAAAAAAATACCGGCCGGGTCGATCCGACCATTTAAAAATACTTCTTCCCCTTCAACTCCTCCGGCAAAAAAGATTCATCAGTATACTTCTCATAACCCTTCCCATACCCCAAATCCTTCATCAACCCTGTTGGGGCGTTGCGGATATTCATAGGAACCGGAAGATTGCCTAAATCTTTAACGTCCGCCTGCGCGCTACGCAGGGCATCATACGCAGAGCGGTCTTTTTTGCACTGGCACAAATACGCTACCCCATGAGCCAGGTTAATGGCGCACTCCGGATAGCCAATTGTCTCGCAGCTGCGGAACACGGCATTCGCCACCACCAAGGCAGTGGGCACTGCCAGGCCAATATCCTCGCTCGCAAACACCACCATCCTGCGTGCAATAAAGAGCGGGTCCTCGCCCGCGTCCACCATGCGCGCCAGGTAGTAGATGGCGGCATCGGGCTGGCTCGCGCGCATGCTCTTAATAAACGCGCTGATAACATTGTAATGCTCCTCCCCTTTTTTGTCATACCGCAGGTGCTTGGACTGGAGCGCCTGCTTGAGGTTCTCCAAGGTAATATCTTTGTAGAGTGATGAGGTTGCCTCCAGCATAGTGATGGCAGCTCTAGCATCTCCGTTTGCCATGGCGATGAGCCAGTCCTTGGCCTCCTGATCCATGTTGAATGAGGTGCGGTTGATGATGGCGAGCATATCATCGCTGGTAAGCTCGTTTAAAACGAAGACGCGGCATCGGGAAAGTAATGCGGAAATGATTTCGAAACTTGGATTTTCCGTGGTTGCGCCGATAAGCGTTAATTCCCCGCTCTCAACATAGGGCAAAAGAAAATCCTGCTGGGCTTTGTTGAATCTATGGATTTCATCTAGGAACAGCACCTTTGGTTTATCTGTCTCGTGGACGATGATGGTCTTGATGTCTGCCTTGCCCGCGGAAACGGCGGACAATTCAAAAAGTTCCGCTTGCAGGGCGTTGGCGTAGATTTTGGCGAGCGTGGTTTTTCCTACCCCCGGCGGACCCCAGAGGATAAAGGAGAAAAGGTGCTTTTGTTCTATGGCAGTCCGGATTGGCTTGCCCGAACCCACAAGATGCTCTTGTCCTGTGAATTCATCCAATGACTTTGGCCTAAGTTGTGATGCGAGGGGTTCCATATAAGTACCGTCATGCTGAATTTATTTCAGCATCTTCATATAATTTTATAGGTCGATCCTGAAACAAGGCCTGTCACGAACTGGTTTCGGGATTCAGGATGACGTGTTTGTGTGTAGCCCTACTATTTTACTCCCCTGCCTTATTTTGGCAAATAAAAAGGGACTGTAGCACATACAGTCCCCTAGGAGATAAACCTGAATCCGCGGGTGCCGTCGAACCGGTCTGCGGCCTCCAGGAGCACGCAATGTGCGGCACTCAGGAACTCGCTATACGGAATGTGGCTGTTCGTTTCGTGCCATTGGCGGGCCATCCGCAAGCCAAACCGCATGTTCGCGAGCACCAGTTGGTTCCGCGCTTCGGTATCGCCGGCTTTGATGCGGCCAGCAAAATCATGCTCCTCGTTCCAGCTAAGAGGAGTATGTTTGACCATGTGCAGTAAGCCCGTGCCACCCCTCTCCTCTTTGGGTGGTACGGGCTCTTTTTTTTAAACTTCGTTATATCTAAAACAAGTTGTAAGGTGGTCGTTCACCATTCCAACTGCCTGCATATGAGCGTACATAATCGTAGAACCAACAAATTTAAATCCCCTCTTTTTTAAATCCAAGCTCAAAGCATCTGATTCCTTTGAGGTAGCTGGAATGTGGGACATGGCTTTCCATTTATTTTTCTTAGGCGTACCAGAAACAAATTGCCATATATATGTATCAAAACTTCCACATTCCTTTTGAGTTGCGAGATATGCTTTTGCGTTGATTATTGTAGCTGCAACTTTTAATCTATTACGAACAATTCCTTCATATTTTAGTAAGGACGCGACTTTTTTATTATTATATTTTGCAATTTTTTTGTAATCAAAATTATCAAACGCTTTTCTAAAATTTTCTCGCTTATTTAAAATGGTGGACCAACTCAACCCCGCTTGAAACCCTTCCAAAATGAGGAACTCAAAAAGTAGTCTATCATTGTGGACAGGCTTACCCCACTCTTTATCATGATACGCTACCATCAATGCATTGCCCTCACCCCAAGAACATCTTTTTTTCATATATAACATTATATCATACGAGAATACCAACTTTTAGAACGGTACCAAAAAAAGGAGTCCCCTCATTGGGACTCCTTTTTTTACGTTTATTGATTGAGCCCGAAGAAAGGACTTACACTACCCCAGTACTGTGGAGCTTTGCCATCCCACTTCTCCACCCACCGAAGCTGAATGACACCCGGATTAATCCGTAGGGCTTGAGCCTCAATAGTTATGGCCTGAGCCTTACCTTCGGCTTGCCTGATCTGTTGTTCTTTTTCGATTACAATGCGCTCCAAATCACGCTCTGCTTTGAGCTTTAATTGTTCTGCGGTCACCTTCTGCTCGATGGCCTCGTTAAAGGCGCGTGAAAAATCAAAATCAATAATATTAAATTCATCCACTACAATAGAACGGGTAAGCAAACGCTCCGCGAGATTTGATTTAATTTCTTCTTTTACTTCCTCGCGCTTAGTAACAAGCTCTTCTGCCGTAAACTTGGCAGTGGTTGCTTTTACCGCCTCCTGGATTGCGGGCGCAATAACGCGAATGTTATAGTCCTTACCCACTTCTTTCCAAATAAGGTTTACGGAATCCGGAAGCAAGTGATAGTTGAGCGCGATACGCGAAGTGACTACCTGCAAATCTTTTGATGATGCGGTAGCGGGAATCTCATCTTTTTGGATTTTAACATCCACTGTAACAACATGCTGGATGAATGGAATTTTAAAATATAATCCCTCGCCAAACACTTTATCCTGCACAGCTCCAAACTGCAGCAATACTCCGCGTTCGCCTGCTCCCACGGTTCCAAAGCTTGAAAAAAGTAAAATCAACACAACAAGTGTATACAAGGCACGCTTAATAATCTTCCCTCCCTGGAAGCTCCTAAAGGTCTCTTGAACCTGATTCATATAATTTTTGATTAATGCGTGGCTCGGGGACAGGGGCTCGAACCCCGATTCTCAGGTCCAGAACCTGATGTCCTACCATTAGACGATCCCCGAACAGTAGACTAATTGAGTACTTCCGCGCCTTCGAACACTTCTAACGCGGCTTTTAATAGATTATCCTCTTGTGGCGCAGGCTGGTGTACTTCAGCGCTCTTGTGGGGCCGTAGAGACTCTTTTAAAGTCGGAGAAATACGGTATGAAGTACCATACACCTCTTTTATAATTGTTTCAACTATCTCTCGATTTTTCATCTCTGAAACCTTTTCTTGCTGGAGCCTAAACTTAAACCCAAGCTCAAGGATATTTCCGGATATGCCAATGGGTTCGGAAACGCCAAGTACAAAATTGAGAGCATGGTTTTTATCCCGTGCCTTTGCCAAAACCTCTCCCCAACCGTCTAAAATCTCTTCCAATGAATGCGCACCTCCTTTTGGTGTGATAGATACAGGTAGAGCTGATTCAGGAGCAACAGAAACTAATCGTTCGGGTTGCGCTTCTGCAATAGGCGCAACATCTTCAGGCAACACACTGGCGCGCGAAAAATCCACAGCCGCCGAAGGTTCAATTGTTTTTGTTTTAGAAAGTTCTTTTTTTGGCGTCTCCTGCGCTTGAGCTACAACAGATACCTTCTTCTCGGCACACAACAATACGGTAACAAGTTCAAACGCCAAAGAAGGGATATCGGGCACAATCGAAAGATCATGGCTCGCCTTAAGAAGTTCAACGGTAATTTCGCGCAAACGATTTTGATCCGCACGCCCTACAAGCGCTTGAATTTCTGTTATCTCGTCCGTAGAAAAATACAATGCAAGCCGATTGGCATCATTGGTTGCGCCAAAAAGCAACAGGTGTCTTGCATACTCTAGGCACGTATCCATAAAAAATGCAAAATTAATCCCCTGTTCCTCAAGAGAAGACAAAAGCTCTAGCGCCTGTTTTGCATCACGCGAAATGATCGCAGATAAAAAACTAATAGTTTCCACAAATGGCGCTTTAGGCAAAAACAAGCTTGCATCATTAGCGGTGATCTCAGTTTTGCCTATAGAAAGAATCTGCCCAAGCAAGCTTTCTGCGTCCCGTAACGATCCAGAGCTCCGGCGCGCGATAGCAAGCACGACCGATGCATCCATATTAACTTTTTCTGCAGCAAGAAGCGCATGTAAGCGCTCTTGAATCTCTTTGAGCGGCACCCTACCAAAACTAAAATGCTGACAGCGGGAAAAAATAGTGTCGGGAATTTTTTCCAACTCCGTGGTTGCGAGGATAAATATCGCATGAGCTGGAGGCTCTTCTAGTGTTTTTAAAAGCGCGTTAAATGCCTCGCGCGTAAGCATGTGCACTTCGTCGATAATGTACACCTTGTACAAAGAATTCGCGGGAACGTATTTAATGTGTTCGCGCAGCTGCCTAATTTCCTCAATCCTACGGTTGGATGCGGCATCAATCTCCACAAGATCCTGGCTGGTTCCGCTGTTTACGGCAACACAAGAAGCGCATTCGTTGCACGGCTCTCCAGTAGCTTGATCGAGGCTAGAACAATTCGCGGCCTTTGCAAGTAAACGCGCTAACGTAGTTTTTCCTGTTCCTCGGATACCCGAAAATAAATACGCATGCGTAAGTGTTTTGGTCTTTAGCTGTTCAGTAAGGATATGCTTAATAGCATCCCTGCCAACAACTTCCTTAAATGTTTTTGGACGGTAGGTTCGGTACAATGTCATATGAACAGTGTACCTAAAAAAGCCGCACCAATCAAGGTGCGGCTTAGTAAAATAAATCCAATATGATTCAACGAATAATTAGAGTAAATCTGAGGTTGCCTTATCCAGGGGATCCGCGTACTCTTTGGATGCCGAGCTTTCTGCATGATTGCCCGATTCTAACTGCTTGATGATGTTTTCCACAGCCGCCCAGTGCGACTGCTTATCTGATGGGACTAAAATAACAACCTCATCCCCGACCTCGCCTTTAAAGTATGTAATGGATGCGGAAAGCACTTTGTAAGAATTGCCGCCGGCCATAACCGTGTACTCGCCAGTATCATCATCCTGCATCAATGCTCCACGAACGCGCTTACGCTCTACGGGACCAATTTGCTTGTACAAAAACGACCCATCATTCAAAATAGTGAGCTTTAAAATGTCGCCTTCAACAAGCTTTGATTTGGAAGCATAGTTCGGAGGTATGGAGTATCCTTTTCCGTCGTTGCCGTACATCTGCACTCCGTCAAACATGCCTTCCACTACCTCGCCTTCCTCTTGCGAACTTGCGCGCGCTGGCCGGGGTGTAGACGTAAGCCCTGAGATATCCACATGCTCTCCTGATTGAACCTTTTCCAGCATGGATTGCGCAGTCTCTATCTGCTTCTGCGCGCGCTGAATCATCTGTTGTAGTAATGCAATTTGGTTTGTATTTGCCATTTTATTTTGATTTTTATTACAAAAACAGTATAGCACAAAATACTAAAATACAAAAGAGCTACTCTGATGCTTCTGCTTTTTTTTCTAATTGGAAGCTCTCCACAATGTTAGCTTCAACATCTGCTCTGCTCACTCCATAGGTGTTGCGCGCATATTCTTTGATGGCCGTAGCAAGGGCTGAGTTTCCAGGTTCAGGAGGATAGGTTGATATCTGGAACGGCTTTGCCGAAGCATTGTCAATCAACAGCTTGATGTATGCCTGATACTTATCAATATTAATCACATCATACTCATTAAATACGGGAGCAAACTCCTTGGCGATCATTTCCGCATCCTCAACGCCTATCTTAAAAGAAATAATAGTACCTACGTTCCCGAACACCGCATCACGGATATTAGTGTTTCCTTTTGAATCAACAAGCTGGCCAACGTACTGGTGCGAAATAATAAGATCAAGCCGATATTTGCGCGCCTCAGAAAGAATAGTGGCAATTGAATCGGTAACAAAATTCTGGAACTCGTCGATATACAAATAAAAATCATGGCGCTCGCTCTCTGGCAGTTCAGCCCGCGTCATAGCAGCCATCTGTAATTTTGACACAATAATTAAACCGAGCAACGAACTATTAACCTCTCCGGTTTTCCCTTTTGCGAGATTGATAAGCAGAATTTTTTTGTTATCCATTACATCCCTAAAATCAAATGCACTTGTTGGCTGGCCGATGATGTTGCGGAGCATTTCGTTTTCCACGAACCTACCAACTTTTGAAATAAGGTACCCAAGCATTTCAGACTTATGAAAATCACTGGTCTTTGCCATTTCCTGCTCCCAAAACGAACGAACGTTTGGATCCACCAGCTTTGAAACCTTGTACTTTTGGAATTCTGGATCCGTAAACATGCGTGGAATATCCACAATAGTGCCTGGATGTTCTTTGTCTGCCATCAACGTCAACATTACGTTACGCATATTGTGCTCAAACATAGGGCCGATAACCTCAGGTGGAAACAATTTCTCGAAAATACGAATCATGTCCTGCACCACGAAATCCTTCTGCGAATCATCCTTGTACTCAAGCATATTAAGCCCCATGGGCCGATCGGTGTCGCTTGGATCAAAGTAGATAACATCCTTCATGCGATTCTCTGGAACATACGAAAGCACGGTATCAACTAAGTCACCATGCGGATCAATAACGCATACTCCGTGGCCTGCCTCAATATCCTGCTTTGCCATATTCGCGATAAGCACGGATTTTCCAGAGCCTGATTTTCCAATGATATATGCATGCCGCCTTCTATCACCCTCCTTAATGCGCACCACGGTATCGTCTCCGCGATACACATTATGCCCAAGCACAAGCCCTTGAGTCGGCATATTCACTGGGGCAGCAGCTTGTTTTGAGGAAAGCCACAAAATATTCGGGGTCTCGGCTGTAGGCAAGGGAAAATGGAACACCGATGCCATTTCCACGGTGTTTAAAATAAGTTGACCGCGCTCCTTAAAATTGCGATAAATAAAATCATTTAAAAATGCAGTAAGGTTGCGCGGCTTATTTCGAATAAATCCATTAGAATACTCATAGCCCCCATACTGGCTGAATGAATCCGCAATCGCGGAAAGGCTTGAGTTTGCGATTGATTCATTTTGTGCGGCCACTACAATACGGATATTTACCTCAAAAGCGCTCTTTGCGCTTTTTCCCTGTATGCGAGAAAGCGCTTCTTCGTCGAACTGAGAAAGCGTCTGCTGTTGGCGATTTAATCGCTCACGTTCTTCTGATTTTTTTGTTCCTGCGGACATCACCGCGCGGAGCGCAACATTAAATGGATTGCCACTCACAATTTTTACGGCATCTGAAAGTTTTTTTCCAGTCCGGACTTCGCGGGCAAGCCTGGAAGCTGCGGCATGCCACTTCGGATGGGCGCTACGCACCACAAACTGAATTGCCGCTCCCCCATTCTCTGGATCACGAAATTTAGAAAGAGAATTTGTAAGGCCGTTTAACGGATCAAATTCCATTTCCTGATACGTTTGGATGGGAAAATAGTACGATTTTTTAAATCCAAGAGAAAGCCCGGCAATCGCGCTTTGGGGACTAAAAATATTATAATCTTCCCGCTCTTCAATATACGCATCCGGAGATTGAGATTGAATCTGTTGCTCCACAAACTGCCTCAGATCCTGCGGAACCGTAATATAAAAAGAAATAACACCATCGTCCGCAACAATTTCAAATGCAAAATGGTCGCGCCTCCCAAACCAAAATGCATTCCACCCTCGCTCTGCGCGCAACCCAGCGAGGTTCGACATAAACGATTCAATGGGCGCAATAAGTTGGCGAACCTCTTTTTGCTGGTTTACTCCTTCTACTTCAAGCGACTCTTTGGGCAAAAGCACGCGCAAGGTAACCATTTCAAATGGATTAAAACGATTATACATTTTGCGCGTAAACATCCTCACAATAAAAGTGATCGGAATAAGAAGCAAAATACTAATACCAAGGACAAGGTAGGTAAATGACATAACTACTCTCCGCGTGTTTTAATCGCGATTGCAATAATTTTATCAGTCTTTCTTTTTGATTCCTGTTCCAAAAAAAACTTGTTAACCCCAGGAATTTTTGAAAGCCACGCCCGCAGGATAGAAAGTACTGTTTTGCCAATTGATGCGCTGCGCTCAATAAGCATTTCAATTTTGTGAGCAGCAAGTTCTCCCTCATACTTAACTGTTGCCTTAACCTCCGGCGGCAAGGACACAAAAATTTCTCCCAATCCTTCGGACATAATTTTTTCAATATCAATCAAACGCTCGGACTTGGTAGCGGGCGTTGGAACTCGTTCTGTAAGTGGACGTATATGCTGGCTTACCGAAGGAAGTTGGCTGGCTTGAGGCTTTTCCTTTGACCGTCCTGTCCGAGCCTCTTGTTCTTCGCGACGAGGCTCAGGCTCACGAATTTCAGGCTGCGGCGCCAAAACGTGCTCAACAGATTCATTCGTGATTTTTGGTGTTTCTTTTGATTTTAAGATATCTACCATAGCCCCAATTATACCACTTTTTTTGGCTCTTGACCAAAGCTATAGTTTGAGTTATACTGTTTTTATTATTTATATCTATATGTTCGATTTTTTACTTGGGCTGAGCCGTAGGCGAAGTTAAGCGAAAAATCGAGAGGAGAAAGCGTGCGAAAGGTGAAGTAGCCTACATAAGCAGGATACGGAACCTGAAGCGCGCTTTAGACGACATGGCACATAAAAAAGCAGGAGGATCAACTAGTAATTTACGAGACTCAAAAGGACAACGTCTAGGCGTTAAGCTTTATGGCGGAGAATTTGCGCAAGCAGGCGCTATTATCGTACGCCAACGCGGCACCCGCTACTTTGCCGGTGAAAATGTAAAACGCTCTAAAGACGACAGCATGTTCGCGATTAAAGAAGGCGCAGTACTCTTTAAGAAAAAAATGAAACGCGGCTACGATGGAAATTTGAAACAGCGCGTGGAAGTGAACGTCGTTGCGGTAGTCTCAAAATAACTCCAGTATCAAAACACCCTGCCTAGTCCACCCACTCGTCCGCTTCGCGGACTTGCGGGAACCCGGTTTTGGCAGGGTGTTTTTAGTTTCTATTTCCTTTTCTTCAAGCTCGCTCGTACAAATTCCTTAAACAGCGGATGCGGCTTATGCGGGCGAGATTTAAACTCTGGATGGAACTGCACTCCCACAAAAAACGGATGCTTTGGAAGCTCAATAATTTCTACAATGTGGTTATCCGGGCTCACTCCAGAAACAACAAGCCCCGAAGCCTCCAATCGCTTGCGGTAAGCATTGTTGAATTCATAGCGATGCCTATGGCGCTCATCAACACGGCTCTTGGCATAGGCTTTCTGTGCCTTGGTGCCTTTTTTGAGCTTGCACGGCCAACTCCCGAGCCGCATACTGGCACCATAATCCTTTGCGAGTAATTTCTTTTCTTGGTCCGGCATAATGTGAATAACCTGATGCTTTGCCTCTGGATTTTGCTCGGTTGAAGTAGCGCCTTTTATCTTGGCCACATTTCGGGCAAACTCAATAGTGGCAAGCTGCATGCCATAGCACAAACCTAAATACGGAATAGTATTGGTACGCACATGCTTAATGGCTGAGATGATTCCTTCAATGCCGCGCGTACCAAACCCACCGGGCACAATAACTCCATCAAAAGCAGAAAGCTCTTTGACTTTTTTAGGATCTTTTTCGTACTCTTCGGAATCAACCCAAGTAAAATTCGGTTTCACATTCTGCCCCCAGGCAGCGTGCTTTGCGGCCTCTATAACGCTGATGTAGGAATCAGCCAGCTCAAAATCTCCAGTTCCAAAGTACTTGCCAACTACTGCAATTTTAACTTCACGCTTTAGGCGCTTGATTTTCTTTGCTAAGGCACGCCATTCTTTCATGTCGCGACTCTTGGGCTTTATACCGAACGCTTTAAGAATCTTTTCATCAAGCTTTTCTTTTATAAAATTAACAGGCACATCGTACACCGAACTCACGTCCGGCGCGGAAATGGCATTTTCTGCGTTCACATTGCAGAATGTTGCAATTTTATCCCTGCGCTTGTGATCCAAGGAGCGCTCGCTTCGGCAAATAATAAAATCCGCCTGAATGCCTGCACTGTTTAAGGTACGCGCCGCATACTGGGTTGGCTTTGACTTCATTTCTCCAACCATAGGAGGAATAGGCAAATAAGAAACCAACACAAACAGCACGTCGTTCTTGTGCTTAAACTTCATCATGCGCGCCGCCTCCAAAAATAACACGTTTTGGTACTCTCCTACGGTGCCGCCTATTTCCACGATAACGAAATCGCTCTTTTCTTTTTTAACCACCAAGTTGATGCGCCGCAAAATTTCATTGGGGATATCTGGCACCACTTCCACGTCCTCGCCCTTGTATTCAAGGTTCCGCTCGCGGCGGATGACCTCCTGATATACCTGCCCAGTGGTGATGTAGTGGTTGCGTGTAGAAATTTGATCCACAAATCGCTCGTAGGTCCCTAAATCCTGGTCCGCCTCAATGCCATCGTCTCCAACAAAAACTTCACCATGCTCTGTGGGGCGCATGGTGCCAGCATCAATATTTACGTACATATCACACTTGATGATGGAGACGCTAAAGCCGCGTGATTGTAGAATTTTTCCAATAGATGCGCTCGCGATGCCCTTGCCAACGGAACTCATCACCCCTCCAACTACAAATAGGTACTTGGTGTTATTCATTGCGCGCAATGTTGATAGTAATGGTTATTGAATCGCTTCCTCCTAAGCTTAACACAACCTCATGTTTCCCCAAAGTTTTGAGATGATGAGGCAGGTTTACGGCTTTTGGGTCCACCTGGATTTTTTTCCGTTTTTCTATTGCTTCCACGATTTCCTTAGGCCCAATACCTCCAAAAAGATTACCCTCCTCGTTAGCAGAAGCCCGTATGAGGATTACTTGGCCAGAAAGCACGTTATGTAGTTCGTTCCGTACTTTTTTGACTTGCTCCTGTTTGCGTGATTTTTTCTGTTTTACCGCCTGAACGCGAACAACAACATCTCGAGTTGCTTCCCGCACAAACCCCTTTGCAATTAAAAAATTTCTTCCATACCCAGGCGCCACCTCTAAAATATCCCCAGGATTTCCAAGCTTAGAAACGTGCTGTACAAGGATAATTTTCATAGTGCATTAAGATACTCAAGTGCCCGATCCATCTGTGGATCTTCGTCGTTGTTGAAATTCTCTTCAGTAAGCTCAATAACCTCATCGGGAGTAATGCCTTCCTCGTTAATAGATCTATCATTCGGAGTAAACCATTTTGCTACGGTAAACTTGACGCTGGATCCGTCTGGTAAATCCTCAAGCACCTGCACAGATCCCTTGCCGAACGTCTGTTCACCAATAATGTATGCAATTTTGTAATCCTGCAAAGCGCCCGAAACAATTTCCGAAGCAGAGGCGCTTCCTCCATTTACTAAAATCACGGTAGGTATGCCGGTCAACAACGGCGTTCCTTGTGCGGTGTACGTAGTAGATCCATCCACCGAACGCTCGCTTACAACGACTTTTTTATCTATCCAAGCAGACGACACATCAACAGATGTCTGCAAAAATCCTCCCGGATTATTGCGCAAATCAAAAATAATTCCTTTGGGATTCTTGCTTATTACTTCGCGCTGAATCGCTTTAAACGCGGTTGACGTGTCTTCGTTAAAACTGCGAATCTGGATATAGGCGATTGCATTATCTTTCATTTCCCAAGAAACGCTCTTAACGTTAATAGTGTCGCGGACAATGGGCACATCAAACAACGCATCCACGCCCTCGCGCGCAATAGTAAGCATAACCGTGGTTCCTCCTTCGCCACGAATGCGGTTTACGGCCTCATTCACACTAAGATCCTTTGTGGATTCGCCATCAATCTTTGCAATTAAATCACGCGGCTTTAATCCAGCTTTTTTAGCAGGAGATCCATCTAATGGAGATACCACAGTGAGCACATCGTGCTTTATTGCGATTTCTGCTCCAATGCCTTCAAACCGCCCCTTGAGTGAATCAGAAAATGCTTCTGAAACTTGAGGTTCTAAAAATACTGAGTATGGATCATCAAGCGCCGCAACCATACCTTGGAGCGCTCCATAAAAAAGATTAGTTTCAGAAACTGGCTGATCCACATACTGCTTTTTTAGCATGCCCCATACCGTTGTAAAAATATCAAAATCAATATCTTTTCCTAAATAGGCTTTTACCTGATCGGGACGGATAGTGACGGTTCCAGATTCAATTGGTTCACCTTTTTTATTAACTACCAATACTTCTTTCTCTCCTTTTCCAAGGTAAAAACCGCCAACAAACGCGGCAGCAACAATAAAAACGCTAACAAAAACAAATTGGAATTTTTTCAAAAAAGACATAAATAAAAAATCTCAAAATCGAAATGCCAAATAAACATTAAATTCTTAAGATCTCCAAAAGTCATCTTACCATACCATAGAACACTACTCAACACGACTAATGTCCGCACCCAACGCGCGCAAACGCTCATCAATTCGCTCGTACCCACGATCAATAATTTCAGCCTGACTAACAATGGTTTCTCCTTGCGCTACTAAGCCTGCCATGAGCAGTGTTGCGCCAGCGCGCAAATCCAGGCTAGGAACAACGCTTCCAGAAAGCTGAGTTTTACCTTTGATAATTGCAGTGTGGCTATCTTTAATCTCTGCCTCCGCGCCCATATCAACTAACTTTTCAATATACCCTAACCGGTTCTCATACATGGGATCATGAATAATACTTTCACCGCTCGCTTGAGTGGCAAGTAAGCCAAATGGCGCCTGCAAATCAGTAGGAAATCCAGGATGCGGAGCTGTTTCAATAGAAAAAGATTTAAGCGTATTTTTTGATGAGGAAACTGTCCAGGTATTTCCTGACTCAAGGACAGAAACGCCTATAGCAATCAATTTCTGGCGAATCACTTCAACATCTTTTGTGACCACAGGCGAAATAACAATAGTTCCGCCACAGAGCGCTCCAAGCACCGCAATAGTGCCTATCTCAAGTTGATCTGGAATAATTTCAAAATCAACCCCCTTGAGATCCTTTGAGCCGTGAATGGTAATTTCGTCGGTGCCTGCCCCACTCACTTCTGCTCCCATAGCAGAAAGCATGTTACACAAACAGACAATATGTGGCTCGCTAGCCGCGTTTTGAATGATGCTGCGCCCAGGAATCCTGCTTGCGGCCATAAGCGCATTTTCTGTTGCCGTGACTGAACGCTCGGTGAGTTTAATAGTAGAGGCTTGCAAAAAATCGCCAATTATAGTATAGTATCCATCTTCTCCTCGCTGTATAGATGCTCCAAGTGCCTCAAAAGCCTTAAAATGAGCATCCAAAGGCCGATTACCAATATTACACCCTCCTGGCTCAGGCATACGAACACGGCCAAGGGAAGCAAGTAATGGCCCCATACACAAGACTGATGACCGCATGCGCTTTGTGAGAAGATAATCCATTTCATGCTTTTTGATTTCTGGTGTATGAATAGTGGCAGTATGCTCATCCTGCCAGGTAATATGTGCTCCAAGATCCTCTAAAATAGCCAGCATGTGGCTAATATCGCTAATTCGCGGTATATTTCGAATAGTGGATGGATCTCGGGAAAGCAAGGTTGCGGCAAGTATTGGTGTTGCCGCGTTCTTCATTCCTTGAACGCGCCATTCTCCGGAAAGCGTTTTACCTCCCTGTATAATAAATGTTGACATATGACTCTAACAACAAGACGAATACTCTATATTGGATTTATAATTATATTTTTTATCGCGGCTCCGCCGCTTGTTTTGTATACGGCTGGATTTCGGTATGATTTTCAGTATAACCGAGTTGTTGAAACAGGAAGCTTAGTTATCAGCTCCAATCCTTCGGGCGCTGAAATCTATCTTGATGGCGAATTATACAAAGAAGTCACCCCAACAATTATTAATACTATACTACCTGGGAAAATAAATCTACTAGTCCAAAAAGAAGGGCATTATTCCTGGAAAAAAGAAATAGAAATACAGCCTCGAGTCACCACCTTTGAGGAGCATATCACATTGTTTAAAGATACAAAACCCATGGCAATAACTGAACATGCTTTGGTGCAATACTGGTGGAACCGATCACATACCTTACTTGCCTATGCCGCAGAAGACAACACGCTGCGCCTCTTTAACACACTCAACCAAAAAGATACGCTTATTGCCAATAGTGCCGATGCATCGAGCGTTACGCTTTCTTGGTCAAAAAATCGCGACCAATTCTTCTTCAACCGAAACACTACCCAAGGGAACAAGGAATTTATTATCGTAGCCACGCAATCCCCAGAACGGATTATTCCCCTTTCGGATATTTCAACGAAATCATTTAATTCTCTGCAGTGGGATCCTGTTTCCAAAACCACGCTTTATGGAACAACAGATAGCGGTGATCTCATGCGCCTCAACTATCTATTGCATACAGAACATCTGATTGCTGAAGGCCCGGTAACACAGTATCTTGTTGAGGAAAAACGAATCATACTGATTGCAAAAAATACATCCGGAAAACTATACCTTGCGTGGATCAATCCATCTGACCGCGACACTGTGCATTTGCTTCCAGAAATTTTAGTAACGCACTATGACACATTCATTCCTTCAAATTCACACTATATTGCGATTAAAAATCAAGATACCAACACACTGCGTATTATTGATCCTGGGGCATTACCGCCACTATCCAACGAAGCCATAGTTTCTATTGCCGGTGTTAAAAACGCATACTGGACAGACGATGGAAACACGCTCGTGTATTCTGATGGATTTGGAATATATACACAGACGTTCACCACGCCAATTTCTGTCCTCCCAAACCAAAAAGAAACCAGCAATCTTGTAACACGCTACTCAAAACAAATCCGCGAGCTAGCGATTAGTGGCAACGGCAGGCATGTATTTTACACTATTGAAAACGAATTACGAGTAAGCGAGCTGAATTCGTTCGATGATCCGCGTTCAATTATTCTTTATTCTGGAACGAACACTATGAGTGGACTTAGGTACAGCAGCCAAAATAATTCCCTCACTTTTATTGATGGGGATGGAATACTGCAAACGCTTGCCTTATCACAAGAGAACTTGAGATCCTTCCCGTTTGGCAATTAAAAGATTTGCCGCCAAAAGAGAGTCAAAGGTTCCGGCATCCAGCCACGCTCCACTCACTGTACTCACCGTGAGCTCGCCTTTGTGCAGGTAAAAATTATGCAGGTCTACGATTTCGTACTCGCCTCGCGCTGACTTGGCAAGATTTTTTGCTGCCTCTACTACGCGGTTGTCGTAGAGATATAATCCTGTTACCGCGTAATCGGATAAATGCTCTTTTGGCTTTTCTACGATTTTTTCCGCAACATTGGCCTCATTAAACTTGATCACGCCGAACCGCTCTGGATCAGGCACTTTTTTTGCGAACACCTGTCCCCCGCTCTTAAACGCTTTAATCTGTTCAGAAAAATCATCTTCAAAAATATTATCCCCAAGGATAAGCGCAACCGAATCATCGCCGATAAAATTCTCGCCAATGGTAAACGCCTGAGGCAGGCCTTCAGGATTATCCTGGATTTCGTACGTAAACTTTACGCCCAGCTCTTTCCCGCTTCCAAGAAAGCGCAAAAAATCTCCAGCTCTATCTGGCGCGGTAATAATAAGAATTTCCGTGATCCCACCTTGCATCAAGGTTTCGAGGGGATAATAGATCATTGGCTTATTGTAGATAGGCAACAACTGCTTGGAGGTAACCTTAGTGAGCGGACTAAGCCTTGTGCCTGATCCTCCTGCTAAAATAATTCCTTTCATAAAAAATAGCTGTCATCCCGAGCGAGCCCCTCGGGAATACTCGGGGCAGGCTTCCTCGCGAGTCGAGGGATCTAGTTTAATGATGAAATGACGCGTACTCTCGGAGCGCCTCTTGCCACGAACGAAGCGAAGGAAGCTTTGTTGATACTAAGGTCGAAAACGTAGGGCGCTTTGCTGGGCGCGGATATTCCATAGTTGCGCACGGCACTAAATCAACGTCCTTACCATACACCTCAAAAATTTCCTTGGCAAATCCGTACCAGCTTATTGTTTCGCTGTTGGTGCGGTGATAGATGCCTGCTGGTTTACCACTTTTTACGAGATCAAAAGTTGCCTGTGCCAAATCCGGCGCGTACGTTGGCGAGCCGATCTGGTCATCTACTACTTTCAATGGCTCACCCGCTTGAGCCATTGAAAGCATGGTCTCCACAAAATTTTTCCCTGCGTGCCCATAGAGCCATGCGGTGCGGATGATGTACCATCTGTCATTGCGAGGAGGCGTACTCGCCAACGAAGCAACCTTATCGTCACCAAAAGGCCTATTCTCGTCGTTAAGATTGCTTCGGTCGTTCGCAGGGTACTGCTCACTCCCTCGCAATGACAGTATATCCTGCTCTCCTGCAAGTTTTGACCGCCCATAGGCATTAATTGGATGCGGCGTATCAAGTTCTGTATACCCCTCCTGCTGAGTTCCATCAAACACGTAATCCGTTGAATAGTGCACCAAGGTCGCGCCAAGGTTTGATGCAACTCTTGCAAGATACCCTACTGCAGTACCATTAACTTTTGTGGCAAGCTCCTCGTTCTCTTCGCATGCGTCCACATTGGTGTATGCTGCCGCGTTGATGATGAGCTCCGGCGCGAGCATGCTCATTTTCTCGTTGACCTGGGATTGGTCGGTAATATCAATATCGCTCACATCCCATACGGTGGGATTGAATTCTGTAAATGCTTTTGCAAGCTCCTGGCCGAGCATGCCTTTTGCGCCTATGATAAGTGTTTTCATACGCGTGCCAGTTGCTTTTTAATAAAAGGGATAAAGCTTAATTGCGCGGCAAGAGTATTGCCAATCTCCAAACTCACCACCTCGCTAAAACATTTTTTTGGCATAGTACGCAGGTATGCGTATTGCTGTACGCTGCGGGCAAAATGGCGCGACTCGCTCGCCGCAGTCACCGCGCTCGCGTGATTCACTAAAACCGGCAGCCGTTCGAGGGCGCGTTCAATATCACGAGCAATGCCTTGTTCCCGCACATCAACATAATGTGAGAGATCAATCACCAGCCCGCCAAATCGATCCAATTTTTTATCAAGCTTAAAATCATTATTATTTTCTATGCCAATGCAAGCGCGCACATCTGCACTGAATTTTGTAAAATACGGAATATACTCATAGTGTGTCGTAAAGCGGCGCGTACCATATGTTTCCATATAATGCCGAACCTCGTGCTCAGTTTGGTCTGCGCGGATATGTACGTGCGGAATCGAAACAATGCCCGTGGTCTTGAGTTTTTCATGGACATAGTCGCGCCCTTTTTTTTCGTACCCCGTCACAAATAAAGAAATTTCTTTAAGCCCCAATGCATTAATTTCCCGGATGCGCGCATCAATATACCCGCGCGAAACCGGCTTTCCTTTGGTGTATGTTACCAGAGAAGGAGTAATAAGAGGCAGCTTCATGATGTTTGGTAGTGCTGTTGGTAATAGTGCTGGTAATCCCCGCTCTTTACGCGCTTCCACCAGTCTTCGTTATCCTGATACCATGTAACGGTGCTTACAAGCCCTTCTTTGAGCGTGACAGTTGGCTCCCAGCCTAAGGAACGGATTTTTGAAGAGTCAACCGCATACCGCTGATCATGCCCAGGGCGCAAGCCACTTACCGGCTCAATCATATCATTACCTTTACCGAGCAATGCGAGAACGGTTTCTGTAATTTCTCTATTCGTGACTTCCGGGTCATTTTCCGCGGCAATGTCATATGCCTCGCCAAGCGTACCCTTGCGCAACACTAAATCAATAGCACTGCAGTGGTCGGAAACATACAGCCAGTCGCGAATCTGCGTGCCTCCGTCGTAGAGCGGAACTTTTTTGCCTTCAATAAGATTAGTGATAAACAAAGGCACGAGTTTTTCTGGAAACTGATATGGCCCGTAATTGTTGGTGCACCGCGTAATCATAATGGGCGCCTCATGCGTGCGGATTGCCGCGATTGCCAGTGATTCGGCCGCTGCCTTGGATGCGGAATATGGGCTGGATGGCTTAAACGGATCCCCATCTTTTGATTTTTTTGGAGCATCCACATCTCCATACACTTCGTCCGTGCTTACGAGAATCATTTTGGGGATTTTCAGTTCTTTGACTGCGTCGATGACAACCTGCGCGCCAAATACGTTGGTGTGGATAAATTCGTGGCCGGAATGGATGGATCTATCCACGTGCGATTCCGCGGCAAAATGCACAATCGCATCAACGCCTTGTGCGGCTTCTATAAACGCATTTGCGTCGCACACATCTCCTTTGATAAAAGAGTAACGCGCATCCTCTTCAAACTCTTTAAGATTCTCCAAATTTCCGGCGTACGTAAGCTTGTCAAAATTAATGAGCACTTCGTCTGGATAATTTTTTAACAGGTAGCGGATAAAATTAGAACCGATAAACCCGGCTCCTCCGGTAATAAGTAATTTCATAATTAAAATCTCCGGTCCCCGTGGTCAGCTGCTTGTTCGCGCGGATCCGGAGCTGTATCAAGCGGACTGTGCTCGTTAAATGATGTTTTATACCGTTCGTTTATTTCATCAATTGAAGTATGGTGCTCCTGGGTGCCATACTTCTCAATAGCATACGATGCAATGGTCGCAGCAAGCTGGCCGGTTTCTTTCCAGCTCCGCTGGCTGATGAATCCAACAATGATTCCCGCGCGGTAGGCATCTCCGGCGCCGGTTGGATCTACAACCTCCCGAGGCTTTGCAGTACTGATTGCAAAATTCCCTTGCTTGGAATGGATCATCGAACCATTTGCTCCTTGAGTCACCACAACAATGGTTTCGTTTTTTGTTATATCATTCAATTCAACACCTGTCTTGGTCCGGAACATCTGCCACTCATAATCATTAAAAATCGAAATCGCGGAACCCTCAGCGCAATACAAAAGCTCTTCCGCAGAAAGCACGCTCATCTGTTGGCCCGGATCAAACAAGTATGGAATCTTTCGGTCACGCGCTTCTTTGCACCGCTTGACGATTTCTTGTTTTGAAGAAGGTGCTACTACTAGAAAATCACCTGATACAAAACTACGCGGTAAATGTACTTCATGCCCGCGCGACAACGCTCCAGGGTAGAACGCGCTGATCTGATTGTCGTCCAAATCCGTAATAATGTTTGCGACTGCAGTGTACTCGTCTTCGTACATTTTAATATGCTCAGTGCTAATACCTTGCCCGACTAAATATGCAGCATACCGCTCAAAATCTTTTCCAACACTTCCAATAATTTTAGAATCAAAACCAAGCAATTTAAGATTGTACGCAATGTTGCCGGCTGTGCCTCCGAATTTTTCTTCCAAGCGCTCCAACACAAAAGACACATTCAGCAGGTGAATTTTATCCGGAATAATGTGATTCCGGAATCTATCATTAAAATCCATGATCCGGTCGTATGCGAGCGATCCGGTTACTGCTATGTTCATAATTACACGTCACCCTGAGCGAAGTCGAAGGGTCTAACGTCCTTATTAGTTAAAGAAGTTTCTTAATATGTTCCGCGGTCAATGCAAGTTCATCCTGCGCTACTTGCTTGCCTCCCCAGAGTTTATGCCCGTCATCTTCAAACCGAGGCATAATATGGAAGTGCGTATGAAAAACAACTTGCCCAGCTTTTTTTCCAACATTAACTCCAAGGTTAAAAGAATCAGCTCCCACTGCTCCAAGTATTGCTGGCTTAATTTTTTGTACAGTTTGAATAAGTTTTGAAGCAAGCTCTGGAGGGGTATCTGTTAAATCTTTGTAATGCTCTTTTGGAATTACTAATGTGTGTCCAGGGTTAATGGGATTAATATCTAAAAATGCGAGAATATCATCATCCTCATACACTTTGTGCGAAGGTGATTCACCTGTTACTATGTTACAAAAAATACAGTCTGACATATGGTTTTAATTATATCTTAAATGGTGATTTAGGATCTTGTTCCCATCTGATTTCATCAACCTCATCTTGCTTTCCTTTTCCTTTGTATAAGCGATCCGGAAGGTTAAACGAATACGCGCCTGCCTTGGAGATACATTTGTATCCATGCACTACGCCCGGCGGCACCATCACAAACACGGGATTATCCTCGCCGACAGTCAGCTTGAATAACTCGCGGTACCCAGGCTTTCCCTCGCGGTTCTCCCAGAGATACAAATCAAAATTTCCCGGGCCCGCAAAAATAAACCCATCAGACTGATCTTTGTGTTCGTGCGGTCCGCGGCTTATGCCTGATTCTGTTTTGGAGACATATGCCATCACTGGCTGGTAGTCCATTTCGTCATTTCTCCACACTTCGGAAAGCCAGCCGCGCTCATCCGCCCAACGCTCTAATGGTTTGATTACTATATCTTCTATCATACCCCTACTTTACCAGAATCAGGAGTAAAAAGCCAGATTATGCCGGATACGACAAAAACAGCCAGCATGATAGCCGGATTAACGAAAAACGATACATACCCATCTTTCAGCGTCTCTAAAAAGTAAAGCACAAGCGTAAGTACTCCGGATGCACGGAATAGCTCGGTATTGAGTTTTAGTAGAATTGTCATTGCGAGCGTAGCGAAGCAATCTTACCATCGAGCTGCGGCTGGTTGATAAGATTGCCGCAGTCGCTTCGCTCCCTCGCAATGACAACTAAGTTTTTAATCTTTTCAATTGGTTTTTTATGTACTCAACAAATCCGTTCCAATCCAATGGGTCGCGCTTGAGTAGGATAGTAATATCCTTAAGCACAATATCACCATGTCCTTTATTTAATTCCGGAGCAGAAACCAAAAAACTGATCTCGTTGATGTACAACTCAAAATCGCTCCATACAAATGGAACACTAGTTCGGTACCAATCATCTCCTAGTGATTCAGGAGGCGTATATGTTGCCACCAGATAATTATACTCGCTTGTATCAGTATTTACATTCATAACATCCCACTGAATATTCTCTGGAAGCGCATAGTGGTACGTCAAAATTGGTTCGGAAGGAGGCTTTACCAGTAATGCAGAAAGGTTCGTATAACGCTCCTGCTTTTGGCAGAACAGTACACCATCATACCGCTGGCACGGCCAATCGAGGTTGTCGATAATTGTATTCTGCAACGGCTTCATTACAAAACCCCAACTTCCACGCAAACGACGTGCACCTAGCTCCAAGATTGGTTGGGCTTGATTTTGGAATGTTATATCAACGGTCACCGTATCAAACTCGCGCGGAACTTTTGCATCAAAGTACACAGGATCAACATAAAAACGCTGGCTATTCGGGCCATCATCATCCAAATCAATCACGCGCTGTTCCGGATGCAGATCCGTAATCGGCGAAATAGCGCTCCCTTTTTTGTACTGTAAAACAAACTCCCCGGTGGGCACCAGGTTCTGGAAAAACAGCCAGGCGAGAAATAGAACAGACCCGCCCCAGAGAAAGGAACGAGCGACATATAGAATGTTTCTTGTATCTTTCATATAGCTATACTACCATAACAATAACCTATATGAATATGTCACATATTGCAATTATTGTCCTGCACTACAAAAACCTTGATGACACCAAGGCCTGCTTAAAATCGCTTGAAAAAATAGACTATCCGAGCTACTCCGTCATTGTTGTAAATAATGACGCAGATGGCCACGGCAAGGTTTTGATGGATGAATTTCCCAAGATTACTCTCATTCAGAATGAGAGTAATCTAGGCTTTGCGGAGGGCAATAATATAGGCATGAGGCACGCACTTGCTAATGACGCCACCGATGCCGTCCTAGTCCTTAATAATGACACTGAAGTTGAACCGAGCTTTTTGACTACCATGGCGCAAGCTAAGGGTGATATGATTGCCGGCCACATGATGCAATACAACAATCGCGACAAAGTAGACAACCTCGGCGTGGTGATGATGAAAAGCGGTTTACCTTTCAACCGATTGAATGAAAAGCAAAAGATCTTCTGCCCCTCTGCGGGATGCGCACTGTACTCTAGAAGGTTATTAGAAGCCTGTGTCATTGCGAGCGGAGCGGTAGCGGAGCGCGGCAATCCTAACGTCGCCTCAGAGCACGATTCCAAGGCTACAGGCAACCATGGCGATGATAAGATTGCCACGGTCGGGAGTACCCTCCCTCGCAATGACAAGTGGTATTTTGATCCAACATACTTTGCATACACCGAAGACATTGACCTCGGATTCCGCGCCCACTTGCTCGGATTTGAAGCAGGGTATGATAAAGACGCAGTTGTATATCACAAGGGCTCTGCATCAACAAGCAAGCTTTCGGATTTTGCGGTATATACTACCTACCGTAATTTGATTTGGACGCAATACAAAAATTATCCTACAGCGGTTTTCTTCCGCAATGTGCTCTGGATTATTCTCGGATGGATGACCATCTTCTTTGGTTATATATTTAAAGACAGGCCTTGGATCATCGCCAAAGCAATGGCTGATGGATTGGCTGGCATAGCAACTATGAAACACAAGCGTGCTGAAATACAAAAACACAAACATTACAAAGGATGGAACGTTTGGTTTGAAAACGGAATCTTCCCAAAAAATCTTCTATAAAAAAACGAACAAGTAGAGAGTTGTCCACAAAAAAATACGTCTGCGAAACCTTTGGCTTCGCAGACGCGGACGAGGAAATGACCCGATACAACAAGCAACGCCTCTTATTCCTTTCGCTAAAGGCGTACTGATATCGGCTCATGCTCACTCGCCTGATTCCCATTCATCATACGGCAAGTTGAATGAGTCACTCTCTTGCTGCCGTTGACATATAAAACCGACAATCATTGCCATCCAGAGTACCCACGCTACCAGGCAGAGGATAATTCCTACTGGGGAAATCATAAACCTTCTCAATGGATTCTCTGGTGTCATAAGGAACCAAACTACCAGAACTGCCCCAACAGGAAACCCAAACAGCACAAACCAGTCAATAAGCCTAAACATACCACATTCCTCCGTTAGAGGCCGAAGAACAATAATACACACGATACTTTTTTTAGAGTTGCCTGTCAATCCGCCAAATATGCACATCCCCAATACGCCGTGGCTCGCCAAGTAATTCAATAATCTTGCCAAGCACGGTATCATTAATCCATTTATTCTCAGTCATGTAGTAACAGGTGGATGCGCCAGTCACGCGGAATGCCGCGGTAATCCATGTGTCTGATGGCGATTTTGACAATGCTTCAAAAATCTTAACACGCTCTGGCTGGGCATACTCCGTGTACATAGGAAAATTTCCGCCCGTAATTTTACGGCCAGATACCGCTTCAAGCCCAAGCAACGGCCAGGTATTTGCAATAACGCAGTGTGGCTCTCCATCTAGTTGGTGTTCAGCCCACACGACGCGCGCCGCCGCCAGCTCATCACTGGTTACCATTTGCAGTTTAGGGCCGGATGCATAGGTTGATGTCGCGCTAAACGCGAGCAAAAAAGCAACAACAAGAATCTTTTTCCGCATAGGAATGGGAATGCGGTCTTCGTGCAAGAATAGCCACATCCCCCATCCTAAAAACAAAATCATAAAAAATACAATTGTCTCATTAAGCCGGCGCGCCAAAATGTGCACACCCTCGGTAAATGACCAGGAAATAAAGTACGCACCCAAAGTGACGCCAAACAAAACAGCAATGAGCGCCAGCACACGCTTCGCCTTGTGGTATCGGAACAAGCGATAGCAAGCCCAGCCAATAACAGTCCACACGCCCATAGAAACGACAAACGGAACAATTCGGTAGGAGAATAGTGGCAAGCGTGAGAGTGACTCTTTAGATTGGTTATACAAAAAGTTTCCCTGATCAATAAAATCAGGGGGCACTATAATTCCGATAAACCCAGAAAGCCTGCCGAAAGAATCTGCAAGCGCATCCACCACACCTCCAACAGACATTGAACCTGAGGCGTAGTTGGAGAGTCCTTGGAATATCTCCAAAAATGGAATTGCGAACAACGCGCCAAAAACCAAAAGTACAAAAATAGTTTTATCGCGGAGCGCGATCCTTCGGTCGCTGAATCCAAACTTAAGCTTAAGCTTATACCAATGATTGCGCTCCATAAACAATTTTCGCCATGCAATTGCCAAACTGCCAAAAAGAAGCAACACGAAAAAATTCAAAATATACCCCCAATAAAACATCAAAGAGAATACGCTTGCCGCATACAATGCGGCCCGTTTTCCCTCTTTAACATACTGCGCCCATAGTAATAAAATAAAAAAGAAAAATAAATGCCCGAACGAAACCGGAATCGTAATAGCGCCTTCGGACTGGAACGTATAAAAAATGGTCGGCAAAAATGCGAATAATAACCCTAAGCGCTCATTTTCAAAAATCAACCTGCCGAACCAATATAACAGCAGTGGAAGAAACAACGACCAGAGCAAAAATACCATCAACAAATCAACCCAAAATAAGCTCACCCCAAAAGATTCAGATAAAAAGATAGTTGATGCCCATTGAGCTGCGTATGATGTTTTATTTCCTGCAACCAAAGCCTCGGGAACCGCAATAGGCCCGAAATGAATAGTGGAGCGATCCTCTCCCCAAATGCTCGGAGTATAAATATTCCCTTCTTGTAGCCATTGTTCGGCTCCCAAATGGCGCCATTTGTCCCCGCCAAATCCTGTTTCGTAGATAACCGGCAAATACGCATGCGTAAGGTACGAAAATACGATGATGACCGCAAGCACCAGCTTAATTGATCCTTTTGTGAGCACCATATACCCCACCAAAAACGCAAGCGCAAAAAAAAGCATGAGCGTAAATGATGAAAGCGCGGCCCATGGGGAAATAATATACACTCCCGTGCGGGCATGAAAAATAAAAAATGCAAACAAGGCGGAAAACACAAAAAAACCAATTACATGCCAATCTCGCACTAAAGCGAGAAACGAAGAAATCTTCTTTAGGGCGTCATGCTGAACTTGTTTCAGAATCTGTTTTCCGTAAGGATCCCGCAATGAGTTTGGGATGATGCTATTATTTGATTTCATCCACAATGACAACAGTATACCCACCAAACCAACAAATAGTAGCGCACATGCAACGGCGATCCTATCATACTTCCATACCACAACTGGAATACCAACAGCAAATGCGGAAAGGTAGAACCCAACTAAAAATCCAAATACAGATGCCCACGCCCTATTGAATGGAAGTATGCGCTCCAAAACAACTCCCCAACAAATTGCTTGGAGACCATAATATACTGCAAGGCCAACAAGCCCAACAACAAATGATTTGCTTCCGGTCCAGTTGCTGTACAAAAGCGCAACTGATGCGAACAAGAGTAATGTTTGTATTATTGAACGCCGCATAGTGTAAGTAATGTATTTCCAATACTCTCCCCAGTATACCTTGTTTCGCAAAGTTTGCGAGCAGATTTTCCCATTGCTGCGTGTTTTGATGGATTAGTTACTATAAAATTGATTGCATTTGCAAGCGCTTTCTCGTCGCGGACTGGAATTGTTATTCCGGACACGCCATCTTGGTACACCGACCTAACGCCAGGTAGGTTTGACGTGATAACTGGCGTGCCACATGCCATGGACTCTGCGAGCACGATGCCGAATGACTCTGATTGATCAATAGATGGCAGCACAGTAACTGCCGCGTTCTGGTACAATGCAACAAGCTCTTCGTCTGACACTCCTCCTGCGAATGTAACACGATCAGCAACACCAAGGTTTTGAGCCTGTTTTTCATACTGTTCCATACGATCGCCTTTTCCGGCGATGACAAATTTCGCGTCCATGGAAACCAATGGCATAGCCTTAATCAAATACTCAACTCCTTTAAAATAGTGCGCGCGATCCAAACCTCCAACAAACAACACCATCCCTTTGTCATCCCGACCGAGCCGCAGGCGAGCGGAGGGATCTGGCTTGAACTTATTTAAGTCAACACCAATAGGCACCACTTGGAACTTTTTGTCATTGGACCACAAGCGCCCCAAATCAGAATGCCTTGCGTAATCTTCGGATGACGCGAGCACTACATCCGCGATCTTGACGATACGTGGTAAAAAAAATTTTGTTGCATACCAAAATACCAATCCTTTTAAACCCGAACCTACCACATCCATATTGTAATTCAATATCAATTTGAATCCATACTTCTTTTTTGCATTATATACAGCACGCATTCCTCCAAAAAATGGATACTGCAAAATCACCGCATCAAAATCTTTTAATTGGCTTTCTAGCTGCGGCACCCAAGCTGCATTTCCATATTTCAGCTTTGGCTGCAACAATTCAATCTTATACGAAGCATCTCCTACATATGCACCCTGCCCATAATTCGGCGTAAACATTGATATGTTTTGTCCTTTTAATGCCAACATACGAGCGTGGGCTTGGGCCACGGCTCCAATACCACCTCGATATGGCGGAAATACTGCGCTTACAATTGCTATGTTCATATGATTCTGATGATCGCAAAATAAACAGTAAACAGTGAATTCAATACTCTTGTAATGATTGGATTATTTATTCCCGCCATAGTAAACGTGGCATCCATGGTTTTAAAAATGCGTTTATCGCTAACCGTGCGCGACAACTGCACGCGCCGGTGTTGTGCAAAAATTTGGGGAAGATGCGCTAAAATCCAAACATAACTCTTAAGCTTCTTGCCAAGCCATCCACTCATTACACTATATACAAGCATCATTAGTTCGGTGGCCGCGAGCATCGGCGAAAGGAGTATGAGTGATTTGGCGCTGTAGTTCTGCAACAGTACAGCCCACCGGTTGCGCTCGGTCCAATAAAACATTTCCTTGTTGCGGTTGAATTCATAGTAGTGATACACAATTGCTTTCGGAGCCAACATGACGCGGTAGCCGGCCAATTTCGCGCGCCAGCACAAATCCAAATCCTCATGGTACATAAAAAACTTCTCATCCAGCACCCCGATGTGTTCCAGTACTTCTCTTTTGACGAGAAGCGCAGCGCCGGATGCATACCCAATTTCAAACGGCTCACGACTCGCCCATCGTTCAACTGGTTCGCCATACTGTTTTACAAACCCAAAACCTAAATAATGAAGCGCATTACCCGCATTGTTTGTTAATGACCGCTCATCCCCCAACACCAGCATCCCTTGTACGATTCCAACATGATCCAGCACCGCAACTTTTATAATTTCAGAAAAAAAATCAGACACAACCTCTGTATCCTGATTCAACATTAAAATATATTCGTACTGGTGACGTAACGCCTCTTTGATTCCCAGATTATTACCGCCTACAAATCCAAGATTTTTACTGGAGCGGATAACAGCAACCGGTGGGAATTCTTTTTCCACAATATCCGCGGTCCCATCGTGCGACGCGTTATCAATCAAAATGACATCATACCCCCCTTGTGTGGGGTCATTCCGAAAAACGGAAGCAAGGCATTTTTTAATCCATGTGCTTCCGTTGTAAGTAACAATAATTATTGCGAGGTTATTCTTCATCTTTCAAAGCCAGGTGGCGTATGATTTTAGTTATATCACGCTCCACGCGCTCAATATGCACGAATAATCGGAAGATAAGATAAAACGCTAGGCCAACCGCAATATATACTACTAAATCAATACCAGTTGCGGTTTGTAATCCAATATATGATGCAACGCGGTCCGCAAGCTTCGGATACAGAACTACAATCCCAACGCCAAACCACAGAAGCGCCCAAAACAAGGCTTCTTTAAAAGTAATTTCCCTACGCTTAAGCCTTCCGCCTACGCGCGTAATCAGGAATAAAACGACAATGGTTGTGATGATTTGGATTAACATATGATTCATTTGATCTAGGGTGTGCAGGGGCTATAAATTTTGTAGCGAGAATGTATGGGCTCTAGCCCCCTTCGGAGCGAAAAAATTTATAGCCCCGAACAGCCATCTTAAAGGCTCATTTAATCACTTTCCCCCATAAAAATCGGGCCCCAAGCAGTACTTTCTTTATATTACCCTCTCCTTTAGCTTTTGAGTAGTCTGTATACTGAATAGTCACCGGAACTTCGCAGATAGACAACTTATGTTCTGCAATCTGATCAATAACTTCAGACGCATACGACATACCATCCTGCCTACAGTCAATAGCCTTAAGCGCAGAGATTGAAAATGCTCGAAACCCATTGTGGCTGTCGGTTAACTTGATACCAGAAAACAGCCACGTAAAAAGAATAGCAAGTTTAATAAGTAGCTTTCGGACAAAAGACATTTCAGTGGCACGTCCTAAAAATCGTGAACCCACCACTGCTTCAGCTTCGCCTTTTTGGATAGGTACTACAACGCGCTCAATTTCGTCGGCACTATGCTGTCCATCTCCATCGAAATGAACCGCAATATCATACCCACGACGCATTGCATATGCATTTCCAGTAGAAAGCGCGGCGCCGTATCCGCGGTTTACAAAATGCCGCAACACAACTGCTCCGGCTCGCCATGCTTCACTTGATGTTGCGTCAGGAGACGCGTCATCAACAACGACAACATCATATCCTTTTTCACGCACGCGTTGCACAACGTCAAAAATTTTTTGCGCTTCTTTGTATGCTGGAATAATAACTACAATAGACATGCTATCTTCCTACCCCTTCGTAGATGAATTTTAATTTTCTCATTTCACTCGGATCAAGTAAATTTCGGCCATCGATGATAAGCGGCTTACGCATTACACTCTGGATGCGCTCCCAATCCAACTCTTTAAAGTCTGGCCATTCCGTGGCAACAATAATCGCATCAGCCCCAACCGCACCCTCGTGCGCGTTTCCAACAAGAATAACTAAATCATTTAATTTCTTTTTTGCATTCAACAATGCAAGCGGATCAAAGGCAGTAATGTTCGCCCCTTGTATTTGCAGACGCTCGATGATATCAAGCGCTCCAGATTCACGTACATCATCAGTATGCGCTTTAAACGCCAAGCCTAGAACGAGAATATTTTTGCCGTTCAAAATTTTTAAATGCTTGTTAACTTTATCAACAATCATCTGCCGCTGCTGCTCATTCACTTCAATCACGGATTTTAAAAGTTTAAAATCATATCCGCTTGCGTTCGAAAACTGATGCAATGCCCGAACGTCTTTTGGAAAACATGAACCTCCATATCCCATACCTGCTTTAAGGAACGCCTTGCCGATTCGAGGATCATGTCCAATTCCTTCGGCAACCCGCTCGACATCCGCGCCCACAATTTCGCAAATATTTGCAACTTCATTAATAAAAGAAATCTTGGTTGCCAAAAATGCGTTTGCCGCATATTTAATCATTTCCGCTGTTGCCAAATCTGTCATGATAATCGGCGCATTAACATCGTGGTATACCCCTGCAATAGTTTTCGCAGCATCTGGATCATTTGAACCAACTACAATCCGATCTGGCCGAAGCATGTCCGCAACTGCCTGGGACTCGCGTAAAAATTCCGGATTTGATACAACGCTAAAATCACCTTTATAGGATTGCCGAACAAGGCGCTGAATAGCAACACCCGTGCCAACTGGCACCGTGCTTTTTGTTACAATAATTGGAGTTTTAACCTTTAGTTTTACAAACTGTTTTCCAAGTTCGCGCGCAACCGCACGCACGGCTGAAAGATCCGCGCTTCCGTCTTCTAATGGAGGAGTCCACACGCAAATAAAATGGATATCAGCTTCGCGCACTGCCTCTTCCATGTTGGAAGTATAACTGATTCGATCTGAATTTTTATCCAAAAGTCGGTCAAGTCCTGGTTCGTGAATTGGAACAATGCCACGCTGCAGTTTTGCGATCCTCTCACGATCAATATCCATGATAATGACATCATGTCCAAATTCTGCGAATGCGGCTCCACTGACGAGCCCTACGTATCCCGCGCCAATAATGGATAGTCTCATAAATCAAACCTAAATGTCAAAATCCAAAGCTCAAATGAATGTTACATGCTTAAAGGCTAAAAACTTTGTTATTAGAATTTTGGCATTGATTTGGCATTTGAATTTTTGACTTTGACATTTTCTGTAAACCACTTCCATGTGGCTTCTAGCCCTTCTTCAATGCTTATTACAGACTCCCAATGAAGCGTTTTCTGGGCAAAACTAGAATCTAAGCTATTCCGAAGCACTTCTTCTGGGAGCGCTTCTGTGTGAGAAATAGTAGTATTTTTTTGGGATACTGACAAGAGCGCGGAAGCAATGTGGTTTACGCTGGTTTCGATGCGGGTTGAGATGTTGCAGATGGCATACGCCCCTGTATATGCCAAGGCCTTAAGATTTGCGGAGGCAACGTCATCTACAAACACAAAGTCCCTCGTTTGTTCTCCGCTGCCAAACACAGCAAGCTGTTCGCCTGCACGCAATTTTTTGCAAAAAATTGCAACTACCCCTCCTTCGCCGACCGTACCTTGCCGCGGGCCGTACACATTTGCGTAGCGCAACACAATTGATGGAACGCCAGAATCTTTGAGCGCTTTTTCAATTTCTGCTTTTTGCTCACCATACGGAGAAGTTGGCGCTATGGGTTCTGATTCTTTTATGGGCAAATTATTATTGTTTCCATACACTGCTGCTGATGATGAAAAAATAAATTTTTTGACGCCCACATTTTTCGCGGCGCGAATTATATTCTGCGATCCAATAACATTAACTGCATATGACTTTTCTGGATTTTTTAAACTCTCTCTTAGGTCAACCATTGCAGCCAAATGAAACACTGCCTCGGGTTGCTGTTCTTGAAACGCACGATTAACGGCTTCCGTATCCCGAATATCCGCTTCCACAACGCTTGCCGCGGAATTAACAAACTCATGATTGCCTGCACTAAAATCATCGAGGATCACGGTTTCGTGACCCTCACTAACTAAACCGTCAACGATATGGGAGCCGATAAACCCGGCTCCTCCAGTGACAAGCACCTTCATATTATTCCTTCCTATCCAACGTGCTCTCATCCCACAACCCTTTCTGTTCGTAGCTTGATTTTACTGAACGCATATATTCAATTGATTCAGTCAGGCCCTGTTTGAGTGTAACTACTGGAAACCAACCTAATGCGTCTTTGGCTTTTTGAATATCTGGAATGCCTTGTTCCGCAATACCCGGAAGATTTGCCGCGAAATTAATTTTTGATTTTGAACCCACTAATGCAATCACCTGCTCTGCTATCTCAGTAAGTTTATGTTCTTTGTCACTGCCGATATTGATTGGGCCCATCTCATCAGATGCCTCCATCAGCTTTATAATCCCTTCGACTGTATCTTTTACATAACAGAACGTGCTGGTTTTTTCTTTATCTCCATAGATGACAATATCTTTGTTGTCTATTGCCGCTGTAATAAAATCCGGAATATGCCTGCCTTCAGCCATAATCATACGCGGACCATAGGTGGAAAAAATGCGAGCAATGGAAATAGCAAGGCCTTCTTTTTCGCGATACACAGTGCACATGGTCTCGCTAAAACGCTTGCCTTCGTTGTACGCAGCTCGCTCACCAACTGGATTAATAAATCCCCAATAATCTTCTTTAAAATGTCCTTGCTCTGGCGGTGGGTCGCCGTAAATAGCAGAGGACGAAAGATGCACCACCTTTGCGGTATGTCGCTTGGCAAGATCTAAAATATTCTTAATACCCACAGAATGCATTAATGCGGTTTCCATGGCAAAACGCTTGGGATCTTTATAGGAAGTCGGCGTTGCACAGTTATACATTTCTTGTATGCCCGCAAACTCAATTTCGAATGGAGCAAGCTCGGGAAAAACCGCAAGGTCAATAGGCTCAGTAATATCATGCCTTATAAATTTAAAATCTGGCGATTGCAACAACAGCTCAATATTCATAATGGTGCCAGAAACCAGATTGTCAATACAAACAACCTGCGTTCTTTTATTTGTTATCAAAGCTTCGCAAACATGCGACCCAATAAATCCAGCTCCGCCGATAACCACTACATTTTTCTTTTTAAACACTCCTTTAGTATTTGGCATATGGTTTAAATTCCTACGTGTACACCTCCTTGATAATCTTTTTCAAATACACTGAACATTGAGTCCTGCACAAAATCAACACCGAATTTACTGAATACTCTAACCTCCGAAACGCGGCCCCTGCCCGAGCCCACAATAATTTCCGCGGTCTTGTCGCTATCTACATTTCCCACGGCAAGGTTCGCGCCGCCGCGAAATGTTTGTTCAAACGCGAAAAATTGAGTTTCTACTTGTCCACTTGAGGAAAACACTCGAATCTGCGGACCACCGCCTTCTCCTGCGGCAGTTATAATCTCCAAATCGTCGTCGCCATCTACATCTCCAACTGCAACATTCACGCCTCCTCGAAAAAATTCTGGATATGCAAGCCACTGTGCCTCCTTGTTCCCCATCTTATCAAATATCTGCACGAGCGGCAATGAACCTCCGCCAGTGCCGGTAATCACCTCACTTTCGCCATCATTGTCAATATCAACGGCTTGGACCGTAATTCCCCCTTTTAATCCGTCTGCAGTCACATTAAACGACCATTTGACTAATCCGTTCATATCCATAATTTTCACTTCGCTTGAGAGTCCAGCTCCAGCTGATGTTACAATTTCATCAATGCCGTCACCATCAAAATCTGCAGTTGCCACATGCACGCCGCCGCGAAATGTTGAATCATACGCAAAAAACTGTCCTTTGACATTTCCTTGGGTATCAAAAATACGCACCTGTGGACCACCACCTGCTCCTGCGCCGGTTATAATTTCAGATTTCCCATCCCCGTCTATATCTCCGGAAACGATTTCTGCTCCCCCACGAAAAAATGATGGGTATGTCTGCCATTGAAAAGAATTTTCACCAAATGCGTCCGAAACGCGCGCGCCTACTTCACGACCTACGCCGGAGGAAACTAGAATATTCTTTTTTCCGGATTGTGAAAATAGGCGACTTGCTTTCCCCAACCCAACACCAACTGTCTCCATTGCTTTTTTAACGGCAGCTTCGGCGTTTAAAAGCCCTTCCCCAATCTCGGTGATGCGGAGCGAATTCTGGCTTGAAATATCAATAGCTGTGTCCCGGATAATAGAAATAATCTGATTGTTTGAGAGCTTTGGATTTATTGATTTCATCAATCCCGCGACTCCAGACGCAATAGGAGCAGCCACGGACGTTCCCTGCCAGCCCCCACGATACTTGTTCTCAAAATCAGTGCCGCGCGAAGGATCATACAATTGAGGAGCGGCAATGCCGTTTCCTGGCGTATTAATATCAATGCAGCTGAAGCCGTAATTTGAAAAAATTGATTTTGTATTATTGCTGTCGACAGACCCGACTCCAAGAACATGATTCATCCCTAATCCGCCATCTAAACACACTGGATATAATGGCCTAAAATCTAAATCTCCCACAACAAACTCACTGTTGTCTGCATCATTGCCGACTGCCGCGACCAGCACCACGCCGGCTTGGTACGCGCGCGCGACCGCTTCAGACAGAGCCAGGTCCGTTGCCGCGCCAACAAAACTCATATTAATAATGTCCGCACCGTTTGCAATCGCGTAATCAATGGCCACGGCAATATGCTTGGTGTCTCCCTCTCCGTTCGCATCAAGAGCACGCAAAGCCATAATTTTGCAATTCCAACATACACCCGCCAAGCCTTCGGAGTTATTAGAAACGGACGCTGCTACTCCAGCGACCACAGTTCCGTGGTTGGCGCCGCCAAATGTGTATCCATTACCAAACTTAGGGTGCGGATCAGATGTGTTTTCCAAAAAATCCCATCCATTAAAATCATCAACATATCCGTTACCATCATCATCAATCCCGTTTAATGGCTTTTCGCCCCGATTCAACCATATGTTTCCAATAATATCCGGGTGATCAGTATCAACGCCCGCGTCAATTACTGCAATAATCACATCTTTTGAACCAATGGTTATATCCCAGGCTTCAGGAAGATGTATTTGGTTAAAATATGACAGCTGATCTTTTGTATAAAAAGTGTCATTTGGAACAGCAGCAGCTACTGTTCCTTTGCTCAAAAAAAACAACCCCCCCGCAAAAATTATAATAAGAGCCACAGTGCGCACTGCCATAGCTATTCACCCACGCCTAATTGATCACCAAGCCATTTGACGTGCGCGGCCGCGTTTGTGTTGTCATGCTCAACAAAAAGCACTTCTTTCCAGTACACCCACGCCTGCCGGTACTCCCTGCGATCTTCTAAAAACTGCGCATACTCCTCCCAAATTTCAGGGCTGTTCGTATAATCGCTTGCTGCCCGAAAAATATTATTAAGTTCATCCGCTTCTCCAGGAAAATGCTGTTTATAGAGCGTAATAAGTATTTGAAATGGACGCGCATCTTGCGGATTAAGCTGGGTTGATACACGAAGGCTATCATCCGCTTTCTGGTATTGCCCCATTGCTTCATACACGGATCCCAGATACAGGTAGGGTAGATAATGTTGATCATTAATTTTAAGCGCGTTCTTAAAAGCGCGTTCGCTCGCCGAAAGGCGGCCGAGCTTTTGCTCTAAGATTCCAATCAAAATCCGGGCATCTATATCCTGAGGATTTTCAAGAGACTTTCCGCGCGCGTCCGCAAGCTCAACCTCTAATTCCTGCCGGTACTCATCGGTAATATTAGGATCTACCACTATATCAGGTTGCAGTTTTTGATACACGCTAAATCCTATGGCGAATAACAAGACCAGTACGCCGAGTGTACCAAAAAATACTATAATTTTTTCTTTTTTCTTTATTCGCATAGAGTACTACTCTCCAATAAAATCAACCGTATTTCCACTGTTTACTTTTTGAATAAAATCATCCACTTGTCCCTTAAGAGAAGGGTCAAGACGTAACACTTCTTCTGCTGCCGCGATTGCCTCATCCTTTCTACCCATTTGTGCAAGCACTGCAGCAACTTTTGCCTGTGCTGTCCCGCTTCTAGTATCAGATACGACTTTTTGGTAAAGCCGAAGCAAACGCTCCCAGTCTCTTTGTGCTGCCAGCGCAGCAGCCACAGGTTGCGCTTGGGCCTCACTTCTGAAACTGTATCCTTTAGCAATTCCCGCATCCGCGGCTTGAATACCGAGTTCTGTTTGTCCGTCTTGCAGATACGCAAAGGCAAGTAGCCAGTAGGTTGCCGGATTATTTGGATTAATCTCCGCGGTTTTAACAAGCACGCTGATGCCCTTTTCGTCATCCCCCATAATCAAATAAGTATTCGCAAGCGAATGAAACACCTGCTGTCGCGCAACACCAAGACTTGCAGCCTCACTTAATATGCGTTCCGATTTTTGTAAAATGCGCATAGCTTCATTAGCATCCTTTTGTTTTAGCAATTCTCCATATACATTCAAGCTGTTTCCGTACGAAAGCAAGAGCCTAACATCTTTAGGATTTTGCGCGACTATTTGATCGAGAGCACTGATAAGAAATACATACCCAGATTGCAGCTCGGAAACTGTAAGCTGGCCGGAAAGCGCCCAGCTTCCCATATACTGGGAAAGCTTTATTCCCACTTCACGGCTGTCAAAACTGGAAAGCTCAAAAATCTTTTTATAGTTTTCAATAGTTGTAGCAAACGGCTGAATATTCGCGTACGCTAAATTCGTAAGAAACAATTGATTGTGGCGCAGCAAATTGATGTTGCCCGTGTACGCAATAGGAGCCATAATGCCAAATGATACCACAAGCCCTGCCTGCCAATATGTTGAGGAAATATGCGGCAAAAATTCGCGAAGCTGACTAAGTGATCCAGTAAGCATCTGTTTAAACACGCCATTGGAAGCGACAGATTCCTCGGTGCGCGCCACCACATATGCCAACAAAACAACCAACATGATATATGAGCTGATAGTATCAAATACAAATAAATTTTGTATAAAATAGCCAACCAAAAATGAAATAATAATAAGCGCCTCAATTCGGTGCTCAACATGTTTCCGGCCCATATGCCACAGACTATAGAGTAATACCGCGCCAATGCCGAGATAGGCAAGCAACCCAAAAATCCCCATAGTGGCCGCAACTTCAAGCACCATATTATGCGCCCGATCCCACCAGGTTTCATCCCCTACCAGCTGGTAAAATGCCGGATCAAAATGCTGGTTAAATATCACGTCAAACTTCTGGGGCCCGACCCCAAGCAAAAAATTATCTTTAAATCCAGTAACCGCGCCACGCCAAGAAACAAGCCGAGTCTGAATAGTTGAATCAGAAAGATCAATGGAAAAAAGCCTGCCAAAATTCTGCGTTACCCATTGGTTCTGTCCGACCATCCCATATAACAGAGCAAGTACTATAACGAACACAAAAAATCCCTGCCCCACACGTCTTCGGATGCGAGTATGTGTGCTCCAAAACAAAGTCCCCGTAAAAAATACAACCACTGAAGCCACAAAGCCGACAAAGGCTCCGCGCACGCCAGTCATCATGTATGCAATAAAAATCGGAACAAGCGCCGCACCCGCGGCAATGCGCCACCACAGAGGGATTGAACGCTCAATAATCACAAGCAGACCAAAGGCCACATTAAACAAAAGATATACTGCTAAAAATGCAGGGTTGCCAATGGTGCCAGTAATCCTGCCAAGATTGGTTTCGTAAATAGTTATCGGTCCAATTGACGCAACGCCGAATCGCTGTAAAAATCCATACCAAGACATCAGGAACGCGGCAATAATTGAACAACTCAAAAATACCATCCAATCTCGCCTCGATCGCAGCACGCTTGCGGCTATTACAATTGCGACCCAATAATGCAGCCAGCTAAAGATGCCGTCCATGCGCTCATAGTTACCCCAAAAACTGTAGCTGAAATTCTCACCAGCAAGAGAAGTCAAAAGCACGAGTGCCACGAATATCGCCAAGGCCATGTACACACTATGGTAGCGCGGCCGGAAGTGCGGCGCCAGTATCGCGAGCGGCACGTACGCAACCACAGCGACTTCAATAAGAATCCTAAAGTAAATCGCTTTTGGAAAAATCGCCGGAAAAAAATAATCCGCTGCAAGCAAGAGCGGCGCAAATACTGCAAGACCCAAACACGCCTTAATAACCCAAACAAAAAATTTTTCTATAGCTACTTGATGCATTCTTGTATTGTACATAATATCGGCCTCTTATGCAACGAAAAACTATGCTCTGTTTTCTAGTCAATAGCTTGTAATCACTTCCAGTGGTGTTTTCATGTTAAGCCCCATGTGCGGTCTCTCAGTATTGTAGTAATGAATAAAGTCAGGAATAGCTTTCTCCCAAGCTTTGTGTGTTCG
>Ga0210057_1000508_pt1 | contig 63790 bp, 73 predicted proteins | sample CryGeyCG2114_010_2_FD_183968 | JGI IMG/M metagenome (GOLD analysis project Ga0210057, IMG submission 183968) | Groundwater microbial communities from aquifer - Crystal Geyser CG10_big_fil_rev_8/21/14_0.10 (SPAdes) (version 2) | ecosystem: Environmental > Aquatic > Deep subsurface > Groundwater ...
CCTAGTAGAATTCAACTTTCTAAAAATGTCTTTTTGAAGGGGATTATCCATAACCAAGATAGCTCTTTTCTCTTTATAAAGATTTCTATTTTGTTGTCCCTTGTTAGTAGGTAATATTTTAATTAAACTCTCTATCCTAAAAAATCTGGAGTTTGATTAATAATTTAAACCTCTCTTTTCTTAAATTTTAATGGTGGAAATTCAAGAGTATAAAAGAGATGAATCAATGGATCATTTGTTTATTTTAAAAGGACTAAACAACCTTCCTTTTCCTGTTGGAAAGAATTTATTGGTGGATTTTCTTTATGGAGATGAGAACAACAAATCAGTTGAAAAAAATAAACTCTATGACTTTGAAGCTTTTGGTTCAATGTCTTTTTTAGAAAAAGAAAAAATATTGGAATTACTAGAAAATTTAATTATAAACAACCTGGTTGAAGTTTCTAGTTCAGTTTTTAATAAATTTGTAAAAATTTTATCAATTAACCGTAATGGAAGAGAGGAATTAATGGAACCCAAATTACATACAAAAAAAATTCAACAAAATTATGAAGAAACTAAAACTAGAATTAGCGAAAAAGAAATGGAGTCCTTTAAGGAATTAGAAGAATTCTTAACTGGATTTAATTTAGAACAAAAAAAAGCAATTGTTTGCCCTAATGAGAAAATTTTATGTATTGCTGGGGCAGGTTCAGGAAAAACATCTGTTTTAACAAAACGTATAGAATTTTTAAATAAAATGAAGAGGGTTAAGGGAGAAAAAATTCTTGCAATCACTTTCACTAGAAAAGCTAAAGAAGAACTCGAAAAAAGGTTAGAGGAGTTAAAGATGAAAGCTGTTGTTGAGACCTTTAATTCTTTTTCAGAGAAAGTTTTATTGAAGTATGGTGGAAAAATTTATGGTCATAAAATGAAGGTTGCTAATTTTCAAGATAAAATGTTTGCAGTTCTAAGGGCCCTTGATAACTTAAACATAACTATTCAAGATGCGGTCGAAAAATATTTTGGAAATCAAAAAAACAAAAATAAAACAACATACCAATTACAAAACATGTTTATTAGTGACTGTTTTCAGGTTTTTGAATATTTTAAATCAACAAGATTAAATTTTGAAAGTTTTCAAAAAAAGTATTCTGATAATACTCTTAAAAATTCTAAACTAATTTTTGATATCGTTAAATATCTTGATATTCATATGGCTAACAATGGCCTTAGAACATATGGAGACCAAGTAAGGGATACTCTTAACTTTTTTAAGGTTTATAAAAAATTTATTCCCCCTTTTGAACATATTTTAGTTGATGAATTTCAGGATGTAAATTCGGAACAAATAGAACTTTTGGAAGTTTTAAATCAAAATAATCTTTTTTGTGTGGGTGACCCTAGACAATCCATATTTGGATGGAGAGGTTCAGAAGTAGAACACATTTTAAGGTTTAGAGAAAAATATCCTGAGTCAGAAATTATTACTCTAACAAAAAATTATCGAAGTAACAACCATATTGTTAGGGTTATGAATAAACTTGTTGAAAAAATGGGAGTTTCGGACTTAGAACCAACCTTTGAAAATAAAAAAAATATGAAACTTTGTAAATTCCAAGATGAATTGGGGGAGTTTAACTTTGTTAAAGCAAAAATCCTTTCTTCAGACATTTCCCCTGAAAATATTTTTGTTTTATCCCGAACAAACAGGCAAATTGAGGAGCTTTCCAAAGTTTTAACTAAAGCTCAAATAAAACATTCTGTAAGGGAGGAAGGTTCAAACAATTTCGAAATAAAAAAAGGAGAGGTTACCCTTGCAACAATTCACTCAATAAAAGGTCTTGAAGCTGAACTTGTCTTTGTTATAGGATGTAACGCTTCAAACTTTCCATGTAAAACAAGTGATCACCCCATAATTGAGAGCATAAACATGTATAATTATGACCGAGAAGAAGAAGAACTTAGACTCTTTTATGTTGCAGTTAGTCGTGCAAAAAATGAACTTTATTTGACCTATTCTGGAAAAAATCACACTTATTTTATTAATAAAAAAATAAAAAATGATTTTGTTTTTGAAGAATTTTAGGATTTTTTTTGTTTATTAAATAATAAATTCATATCTAAATTTTGAGCTGACCACAAAAGGTCTTTTAAGGCTTTTTTTGGGGAATAGATTCCTTTTTTTGCCCCCATTAAACTCATATTACTTTCTCCAAAACCTTCACTCTTCAAAAGAAAATTCGAATTTACAATATAACCCACATCTGGAATAAAATTATTACAAACTCTTATATAACTAAAATCTGGAATAAAAAGTTTTTTATCTTTAAGAACAAAAAAATACTTTGGCCCAAAAAATAAATTGCTTGCACCACCTTTTGATCGATTAATTAAATATTCTTCAAGGTCCCCTTTTATTTCTGGAGAATATGGTTTAAACAAATCATCATAGCTCATTATTCAAAAACTCCCTTCAAAACTTTTCCCTGCATCTCTTCTCTGAAGCAATCTTCACAAATTTCGGCATTTGTTTTTTTACTAACCCTAAAACTATATGGGTCTTTCATACCTGTGCATCTTTCACACCTTTTCAAGCAAGAACTACAATAATGCCTTGCTGAAACTGGATCTTTTCTTGTGTGAGTCTTACAAACTAATTTTGAACACCTAAAACACCTAACAGAACAATCTTTACAAATACTTCTTGAACATATCTCGCAAGTGTTCTTTAAACATTTTTTACAAAAACTTTTTCTACAAGATTGGCACTCAATTGAGCACTTTTTACAAGTAGCATGACCTGAACTACAAATAAAAATTTCTTTTACCTTGTTTGAACAACTTTCACAAGTCAAACCTGAAATGTCATTTGCCACCGGGTCAAAATTTATAATAAACGATTTTTTTAAAGGTTCAGTCTTAACATCAATATTAAAAATATAAATGGGATACCTAATTACTGTTGTTTTTTTGAGTTTATTTTCCACATTTAAGAGGTGCTTCTGATTTTCAAGTTGAATTGCTCTCACTTTATCCTCTTCAAGGGCAAGAAAATTTGATTTTTCTTTTATTGAATTTATTAATTTTTTTTGCTCTGAAATTTTCTCTAGTTCCCCTTTCCTTGCAAATTCCATTAACTTATCTGTTATTTCCTCCAATTCTTTTTGAAATCCTTTTGTTTCAAAACTAAACTTTTTTTCAATTTTATCTTTTTCTTTTTCAAAATTGAGACCTAAATCTTTTGAAATTTGGTTTGTTTTTTCTTGAATTCTTTTTTTTACTTCCTCTTTTGCATTAAAATATGAATTTTTAAAATCTGGAACTTCATTTATTGAATAATCTCCTTCAAGAAGAGCATACTCGGACAAATCTCCTTCTATTGGTTTTGAATTAAATATGTAAATTTCATTTAGAATATCTTCCTTTTCTTCTAAATATTGGAAATTGGTATTAAAAGTAAACCTGTAAAAGAAACCTGGTTTTTCTCTAAAAGTAATTTTCTTTATTTCTGAATTAGGAAAGAAAATCCTTTTATTTATTTCATCTAATGGGTTAAAATCAAATTCTATCTTTAGGTATGCTGTTGTGTCTTTTTCCATATATTTTTAATGCTCAAAATCTTTATATAAATTGTTGGATTAGAAAACTTAACAAGTTTTATATAAGAAGTCAGCCTTTTTACATTATGTCATGGAAAGGTTTTTTAGGAGGAGTTTTAGCTGTTTTTCTTTTAGTCTTAATTTTTATTTATTGGTTTATCCCTTTTAATGAAGTTCAATTTGGAATAGACAAAAATCCTGAATTTAATGTGGGAAATCTTTCAAACAATATGCAATTTTATTCAAATATGAGGTTTCCTTCAACAGACATTACCTATTTAATTGAAGAGGGCTGCCCACTACAAAAAAGAAGTGAAATGGTTGGAGCATTCAATTTTATTCAAAATCTGACTCTTCTTAAATTTTATCCTGTAAAAAATAATGAAGAAATAACCATTAGCTGTGAAGAAGAATCAAAATCAACTGACAATGGAATGTTTATTTCAGGTGAAGGGGGTCCAACAAAGATTCTTTCAAGTAATAATTTTAATGTTATCTTTAGTGGGAAGATTCTTCTTTTAAGGGAATCAAATTGTGAAAGGCCAAACGTTGAAATTCATGAACTTCTTCATGTTTTAGGTTTTGACCACTCAGAAAATAAGAATAACTTAATGTATCCAGTTAGTAAGTGTTCTCAGACAATTGGAAATGATATTGTGGACAAAATAAATGAACTTTATAGTTTTCCTGAACTTCCAGACCTTCAACTTGAAAACATTTCTGCAAAAATTTCTGGAAGATATCTTGATATTAATGTATCAGTTCAAAACAGTGGATTAAAAGATTCTCAACCTGGAACCCTTAAAATTTATGGGGATGACCAGTTAATTAAAGAATTTGATTTAAAAGAAATAAAAATGGGTTATAGTTTGAGTGTATCCTTGACAAATATTTGGGTCTCGAAAAGAGAAATAAAAGAATTAAAAGTAATCGTTTCGACTCCTGATAGCGAGTTAGCTCTAGATAACAATCAGGCAGTACTTATAACTTCATAAAAAATTAATCGTCTAATCCAAGACTATCAATTTCCATGTCAAAGTCATCTTCATCAAAAGATTCGTTAACACCCATTTTTTTGTAGTTTGCAAGTCTTACTTGCACCTCATTTTATATTTTTCATAAAGTGATTTAGTATTTAAACTCTTCTATTATTTTGAAGATATTTTGTAATTTGTCGTCTATAAAAACATTTAAAAAGGTATTTTTAAATGTCTTTCATTTTTGGAAGAATAAAAGTTGGATATTTGTCGTCGATAAAATTATAATTTCTTTTTTAATTTCAAATGTTCTTTTCCTTCTATAAATTTTTTACCCTTAATTTCAAAACCAGACTTTAAAATGTTTTCAAGAGAGTAAACATTTTTAGGATCTACACAAACCTGTACTTCTTTAGCATTCAAATCTTTTAAAAAATCTAACCTTGACTTGGTTAATTTTTTTTGAATTCCTTTTCCCCTATAATCTTTGTGAACCACACAATTTCTCAAAAACCAATATCCATAATAATTGTTACATGTTGCAAAGGCAACCAACTCTTCTTTTTCTTTTGCCACAAAGATATGATTTACTTTTTTAAAAGAAAAATTTTCATTAAGTCAATATTTAGAGTTTAATTTTTCCAGGGAAGGAATATAAATTTTCTTTTCTTCCCTATCTAAATGGTAAATTTTCATTATTTTTAGAATTAAAAGACAATTTAAAAAGAAATCTATAATCTAAAATATCCTTTTATTAGAATTTGGCGGGGTTTCCCCCGCCGTTTATCCACCCACCCAGAGTCGAACTGGGGATCTCCCGGGCACTGCTTATTAAAGTGACCTACTGACTTTTGGGGTTTCATAGAATATCGAGATAACTCGACTCTCCACCTTAGACATTATCTACAGCCAGGCGCTCTAACCACTGAGCTATGGGTGGTTATAAGAAAACAAAGTAAGAATTCGTTTTTAAAAGTTTGGATAAATAAAGAATAGATTCAATTATTCACTCTTTTGGTCAGCGAGGAAGAAAGCCTTATTTGAATTAACTTCCTTTTGTTTTCCTTCTCTTTCAAACATTGCATAAGCTGAAGGGAGAGCAAAACGACCTAGAACTCCAACTCTAGAGTAAATTACATATGACAGCATTCTCTTTTCTCCAGCTTCAAGTGTTCCAAGTTCCCACTCAAACATTCTCTTTGTTTTGTTAAACCTTTTTGGAGTTTCTCCTCCAAACCTTTCATAAATTTTAACTAATGGAGGAAGCCTGTCAAAGATTCTTACATTTTCAATGAACTTTCTTGATTCAATGTTAATCATAATTTTTAGAGCAAATTCTCCCCCTTTTGCATTCATAAATGAAACTCTTTTTCTTAAGACTATATCTGTTTTAGAATATTTCCTTGCAAAAATAACAGTTAAAATAACTAAAAGAATTACTAAAAATGGAATAAACCAATTAGTTTTTACTTCAACTTCAAAGGATTCACCTGGATTAATTTTTTTGTTCCAGATATAACTAACAGTAAATCCATCTCTACTAACTGTGTTTGGTTCTGGAGAAAAAGTTGTAAAAATTCTTGAAATACTATTCTTTTTAACAAGAGTTGAAGAATCTTGAACAGTATTTCCCTCATTAAACTTTTTAATTAAAGTTGTGGAAATAATAAGTCCATATTCTTTTACATCTTCCCTTAAAATATTCTTTTCTTTAAAATCAATACTTTCTTCAATATGGGCTGAAATATCTTTTATTTCTAAGTCTGAAAGAAGGGTATAAAATCCTGCAGTTAATTTTGAGAAATCATCTTTATTTAATTCAATTTTAAAGTCCTCTTTTCCATAGGGAGGAATGTCTACAACTCTATCCTCTTCGAAAAATGGAGAAGATAAATGAACTTTTAATCCCTTAAAATCAAAGTTTACTTGGTTTTCTAAATAAATATTAACTGAACCCGATTCAGGATTAATTGAATCCGCTCCAAGTTTGAACGCATCTTTTAATTCTATTACCCTAACTGTTAACTTTTCTTCAACTTCAGACTTATTATCTCCCTGAACAAAATAAGGAAATGAAACTTGTCCTCTTAATTTTAAATCACTTCTTGGAGAAACTTTAAACTCAACTAATTTAGTTTCACCAGCGTTTATTTGTATTGATTCATTTGGAGAAACTACTGGTCCAAAAAAAGTATAAAAAGAAAATTCATCTGAAGCACCATTATTTGTTACATTCAAAATAAAATTTGCTGGACTTTGTAATCCTGCAACCATAATCTCTTTATCTGAGACTTTTTGAATGTTTAAATTTACTGCCAAAACTGGTTGAATTAGGAAAAGCATTAAAATCAAAATAAAATACATTTTTTTCATGTTAAAAAATCGTAGATTTTCTATTTAAACATTTCTATAGTTAATTGAAGAAGAAAATTATTTATCTGCGCTTTCTAAATCTAAAAAAGACTTAGCTTGACCTAAAAATTCATCAGAAATTCCCGAAAGTTTATCCTCAAACTCTTCTATTCTTTGAGAAATAATCCACTTTTCATAAATTCCTCTCCAAATTTTCATTCTTCCAGAGGTCTCAAACTTCCCATCATAGTCTCTAACTAAAGAAGACTTCAATTTTAGAGTAATTGAACCACTATTTGTTTTAACTTTCGCTCCTCCACGATTAACTTCTACTTCACTTAGTTGGTCAATTCTAAAATCGAGTTTAATTTCAAACTGAAAATAATCTGTAATATCCTTATTACAAATCCATTTGAATTTTACTTCCTTTGTTGGACCCCCTATTTTCTCTCCATACTCACTTTCCTCTACTTCCATCCCTTTCTCTTCAGTTAACCAATTATAACAAAATTGATAAAAGTCTTTAAAATTAAAATAGCCCTTATAACTTATCTTACTTGAATACACCTCATCTTGCTCTGACATGAAAATAATATGAATTTTTATTTTAAATATTCTTCTGTTGCATAAATCTTTAAATAATTGAGAAAAGTTCAGATTGTATGGTAAACAAAGGGGATTTTATGTCTGAAAATGTTGAGAGAACTGTTGGACGTGATGCTCAGAGAAATAATATCTTAGCAGCAAAACTTGTAAGTGAGGTAGTTAAAACTACTCTTGGCCCAAAAGGGATGGATAAAATGTTAGTTAGCCCTACTAATGAAATTATTGTTACAAATGATGGAGTAACAATTCTTAGTGAGATGCAAATTGAACATCCTGCAGCAAAAATGATGGTTGAGATTGCTAAAACTCAAGAAAAAGAAGTGGGAGATGGAACAACTACTTCAGTTATGATTGCAGGTAAACTTTTAGAAAATGCTGAAAAACTTCTTGACAAAAAAATTCATCCAACAGTTATTGTTAAAGGTTACCGAATGGCTCAAGAAAAAGCTCAAGAAATTTTAAGTGAAATTTCATTAAAAATTGCTCCTGAAAATGAAGAAATTTTAAAACAAATTGCTATGACTGCTATGACTGGCAAAGGTGCTGAGGGTGAAAAAGAAAGGTTTTCAGAAATTTTAGTTAGAGCAGTAAAATTAGTTCAAACTGGAAATAAGGTCGACAGCGACGACATAAAAATAGAAAAAGTTGTAGGAGAAGGAATAAGGGATACTGAACTAGTCAAAGGAATTATAATTGACAAAGAAAGAATTTCAAAAGAAATGCCTTCTTTTGTTCAAAATTCTAAAGTATTGGTTATTGATTTTCCTCTTGAAATAAAAAGTCCTGAGGTTGATACCAAAATTTCTATAACAAGTCATTCCGAATTACAAAATTTCTTGAATGAAGAAGAGAAATCAATTAAAAATATGGTTGAAAAAATTGTTGCGACTGGATGTAATGTACTTTTTTGCCAAAAAGGAATTGATGACTTTGCGAGATACCTCTTGTCTAAAGCTGGAATTTATGTTTGTAGAAGGGTTGGAAGGTCTGACATTGAAAGAATTTCAAAAGCAACTCAAACAAAAATTATTTCTAATTTAAATGAAATTGACTCGGTTTTATTGGGAGAAGCTGGAAGTGTTGAGGAAATAAAATCTGGTGGAGAATATTTAACTTATTTAAGAGATTGTAAAAATCCTAAATTAGTTACAATTCTTGTTCATGGGGGGACAAAACATGTTGTTGATGAGATTGGTCGTGCATTGCTTGATGGGCTTCTTGATATCTCTAGTGCTCTTGAAAGTGGACTTGTAGTTCCTGGAGGGGGGGCAATTGAAATTGAAATAGCAAAAAGACTAAAAGAATTTGGACAAACTCTTCCTGGTCGTGAACAGCTTGCAGTTGAAGAATTTGCAAATGCTTTGGAGTTTATTCCGATTACTTTAGCTGAAAATGCGGGAATTGACCCAATTGATGTTTTAACTGAACTAAAAGCAAAACATGATTCAGGGGATATGAATGCCGGAATAAACCTTTTTACTAATAGAGTTGAAAATGTTTTAAATTCAAAAATAATTGAACCCGCTAAAATAAAAATTCAGGCAATAAATTCAGCGACGGATGTTGCAACGATGATCCTTAGAATTGATGACATTATTCTTTCAAAACCAAACAAAAAAGGAAGAATGAATGACCTTGGAAGTTTACCTAATTATATGGAAGGGTTGAGTTAACTTTTTATATCCTTTTTTTATTTTTTAGTTTATGAATTACCACCTCATCCTAACTGAAAAGTGTAACCTTCGTTGTAAATATTGTTATGAAAAATCTATGGCTGAGTTTGATAATGGACTTGGGAAAAAATGGGAGTATGACAACGAAACTCCCTTTGACAGTGAAGTTGAAATAAAAAAAATAAAAAATTTTGTAAAACCAACTGACAGACTTATTTTTTATGGAGGGGAACCTCTTGTAATGAGTAAAAAAATAAAAGAGATTATGAATAACTTGGATTCGAAATTTGGTATCCAGACAAATGGTTTACTTTTGAAAAGACTTCCTTTTGAATATATTAAGAAAATAGATAAAATGCTTATTTCTATTGATGGGGAAGAAGAAAGAACTGATTTTAATCGTGGAAAAGGTACTTACAATTTAGTTTTAAAAAATTTAAAAAAATTAAGAAGTCTTGGATATAATGGGGAAGTTGTTGCGAGAATGACTTTAAACTTTCCTGATGTTTTTCGACAAGTTAAAAGTATAATAAGTTTAATAGATGAAAAGGTTTTCAATTCAGTGCATTGGCAAATTGATGCTGGGTTTTACAAATTTGACTTTGATAAAATTAAATTTACTAAATTTGTAGAAGAATATAACAATGAAATAACTAAATTGATTAATTTTTGGGTTGAAAAAATGCACGACGGAAAAGTATACAAAATTTATCCTTTTCTTGGAATTTTTAATCGCTTGGTTGGATATGACAAAGAAACTCGTCTTCCGTGTGGTTCTGGATATAAAAACTTCACAATAAACACTTCTGGAAAGGTTTCAGCTTGCCCAATTATGAATTCAGTTAAAAAATTTTATTGTGGAGACATAGAGAAGGGTATCCAAAAAGAAATTATAATTGAAGATTTAGAGTGTCAAAAATGCTCAGTTAAAGATATTTGCGGAGGACGTTGCATTTATTGGAGGGATGCAAAACTTTGGCCTCCTGAGGGAGATGAATTAATTTGTAACACTATAAAACATTTAATTGATTCAATTAGAAAAAAAGTTCCTGAAATTGAAAAACTTCTTGATGAGAAAATTGTTAAAAAAGAACAGTTTGATTTTGAAAAATATTTTGGGCCAGAAATTATTCCTTAGGGGAATTTTAAATCTAAAAAATTAAAATTATTCTTTTAAATCTCTTAAACATTCAAAAATTTTTGATCTTTTTACTTTTTCAAGATATTTATCAAATTCTTTTTGAGCTTCCCATATCACTGCTTCACCAATTGCATTCTTCCAAGAATAAGTATTGGTTTTACCATCCTTTGTTATTTCGACATAATCTACTCTTAAATCATCACCAAGATTATCAATATATTTTATAATTTTTCCATCTCTTTTCTTCACCGTTAATATGTTTTTGTTATTCATTCCATCACTGTTAAAATTCACTTCTTCTCCATCAATATTTTTGTTAAATTCTAGACCATTGTAAGTTCCATTACATTGGCATCCACCTATAACTAAAGCTCCAGAAAGCATTAGTGTAATAAGGGTTAAATCTTTTTTCCTTTTATCAAATTTTATTTCTTTCCAGGATTACAATTCTGGCAAGGATGGAACTTTTTCTTTTTAAAATAAGTATTGGTATTTCGAAGTACTAGGTGTTCTTTTTTTATCATCCCTGAAAATCTACACTTTTCTTTGTGATAAGTGTTTTGTAAAGTTGAACCATAATACTTGAACTTCTTCACTGGTTCTTTTGTTTTGTCAACGTAAACAGTTTTTATTACTGGTTTCTCAACAATTTTATCAACGTATTTAATTACTGGTTTCTCAATTATTTTTTCTACTGGTCTATCAATAAATTTGTTTACAATTTTTCTTTTATTAATTTCTAGCCATATCCCTTTAAACCTTAATACTAAGATTAAAAGAATAATATAAGTTAAAAGTAGGTATATCAATAAAGAAATTTGTGCTTTATCTCCGAGGTTAAAAGTGCTAACACTTCCAATAAAAAAGAAAATCATTGATATAGCTAAAACTGCCAGTAAGATTATGTCAAAGATTGTTAAAAATTTTCTTGATTCCATTTTATCTGAATAAATTTGAAATCCAAAGCAAGATTCTTTGAATTATATTTAATTTATTGCCTTCGTCCAAATTTAAATAAATGTATTCTTCAGTAGATACTTTTCCAGGATAATTTTTTTTGTTTTCAGGAATTGTTTCATTGAGTGGACCATTATTTCTTGAACTACAGGATTTACAACCAATTTTATCATCTGTTTTGTCTTCCTTAACTTCAAAAGTAACTGGTTTACATACAACTTCAGTAGAAGTTTTGGCACAGAAAGTTACAGTATGAGTTCCAATACTTAGACTTAATGAACTTGATATAAAAGTTAATGAGGAACTCTCAGCCATTGTAACATTTGCTCCAGAATCTAAACTATATGTTACATTTGAAAATTTATTTACAATTGCTTTAAAGATTATGTTTCCTTTAATTATTTCTCCATTTGTCGGAACAATAGGAGTTATCTCCAGTGGACTTGTGGGAGAAGTTATTACCGTAAAAACTACTGTATCACTACCAATATTGCCAGCAACGTCTTTTGCATATACTTTCCAAGTATTCAATCCTTGTTTTGATATAATTGAGTTAATTGTGTTTGTTCCATTAACACAAGAGAAAGGGGTAACAAAACCAGCAACTAATTCATACCAACATTGAGCTAAATGATCTTCAGTAATTATTGTAACCATTTGAGTTTTGTTATAATTGTAAACTGCTCCATTTATTGGATCACTTATTTTTACTATCGGGGCAGTTGTATCTATCACAGGTATATTTACTGTAAAAGTAATGGTATCACTACCGACGTTACCCTCAAGGTCAGTACATTGAACTGTCCAGGTATTTACTCCATTAATAGAAGTAATTCCTGAAACAACATTATCTCCATTTGTTGGTGAGGAAACTGAAGAAAAATGTGTTCCATCTAAACTATAAACACAAAATCTTAAATTGTCTTCTTGAACATTAAAAGTCAAACCTGTTCTTTGTGAACTATAAGTTGCTCCATTTATTGGATCCTTTATTTTTACTACTGGAAGAGTTGTATCGGCTGGACTTTGAACTGTAAAAACCACCGTATCACTTCCTACATTACCTGAAAGGTCTTTTGCATATACTTTCCAGGTATTGCTTCCTTGTTTTGAAATAATTGAATTGATTGTGTTTGTTCCATCATTACATGAAAAAGAAACATTTTCAGAACCTAAGTCATACCAACATTCTTTTAGGTTATCCTCAGTAATTGTTGCAACCATTTGAGTTTTGTTTACAGTATATATTGCCCCATTTGTTGGACTCAATATATTTACAACTGGAGAATTTGTATCAACTACAATTTTTTTCAAAATTTTAATTTCTAGAGTTGAATAATCCTTTTCTCCACTTAAAGAAGTTGCACTAAATTTTAAAGTGTAAGTTCCAGGAATTAGAATTGCAGTATTTAGGGTGTAAATATTATTATACAAATAAGAAAGAGTTGTTTGCTCTACTCCCTCTTTATTTTCTTGTAAAATAAGTGTTGAACCAATTTCAAGTTTTTCAAGACTTAATTTTTCTCCATGTGAATATGCAACCATTACTAAATTTACAGTGTCTCCCTGTGTTAATGTTTTTGAAGTTGCACTTACATTATCTTCATATTTTAAGAAAGTGTTAACAGTACATCCTGATGGACAAGAAGCAGCACTAACTAGAATAGGAACTAAAAGTAAAGAAATAAGGAAGATTCCAAATATAATTTTTGATTTTGTTTTCATTTTTAAAAGTCGTACCTGATTCCCCCATATATTTTTACCCCTTCATTTTGAACTTTTCCCAAAATTTTTTCTATTCCTGCAGTAACCTTAAAATTTTTTTCTTTAAATGGAGCAAGATAAGCTTGAACTTTTGCTGATGGAACTAATCCCTTTTCTGTAGAAGAGTTTGTAAAACAATAGGGTTTAGATTCAATTACTTTTTTTCCTTCAAGAAACTCATCAACTCCTTGTGAAGTTAAAGTTGTTGTTTTAGTTTGATATTTTGCTCCTCCAGAAACTCCAAGTCCAAAAGTTCCGTTTTCAGTATACCAATTTAATCTGGCTCCTAATCCCCAAGTTCTTTTAGCATTGATATTTTCAACTATATCTCCAGAAGTTCTTGTGTAAAGTTCAAGTTGTTGATTTAACAATTCTGTTTTTTCTACATGTTTTGAATAACTTTGATTAAATTTGTCTATATTCCATTCAACATAAAGTCCACCCCAAAGACTTCCAGCTTCTCCAGAAGTTAATTTGAAATTTGGACCAGTTCTTAGAGACCAACCACTCTCTCTATCAATTGCTTTTGAAGCTTCAACATCCCATGTAAAATTGTCCTCATTCTTTTTTTCTTCTTCAATTCTCTTTTTTTCTTGTTCTGTAAGATAATCTAATTTTTCATTTGCACTATCTAATTTTTTTGAATTTGCATTTACTACTGAATCAATTCCAGATATTTTCCCTTCAAGACCATCAACTTTTTGTCCAATGCTATCTACTTTTCCTCGAATGTACTTAACATCATTAAATATAAGAGAATCTAAAACTGAAGCAGTTGGAGCCTCAAATTTTTGAAGATAAAGTTGATGGGGGTCAAAATAGAATGAAGAGATGGGCGTATTTTTGTTACCAACATTCCCTTTTTCATCACAAATATTAACATTAATCCCATTTCTTAGAACAATTCCAATTGGTTTTGCAGTTCTGTAATTAATATTTTTTGGAACTTGAAGTTTTATTCCTGAGGTGTCTTTGTTAAACCAAACACCAATTCCAACAGGATAATTTCCTGAAAGAGAAATTTTTGGACTTTTAGAATCTTTAATTGATTTTTCAAGTCCTTTGTCAAACTTAAAACCATAAACAGAATAATTTGAATTTGATTCTAAAAGAACTCCCGCTTTAACTCCTCTTTGAAGATCAGTCTTCTCTTTATTAGAAAGTTGTTGGGCATTAGTATTTGTTAAAAGAAATCCTCCAGCGATTAAAGGAATACTGAGATATTTTATTAAACCAGATTTAAACTTTGTCATTCTATAATTATGACATGATTTCACATTTATAAATGTTCTGTTAATTTCACCTTTTAGAAATAGTGACAATAAACCACTACTGGAAAGTTAAACAAAATCAATTATTAAAAACACTAAAAAGTTTGTTAAAATTATCTTCTATTTGTTTTTCAACTTTGTCTTCAGGATTTTTCCAAATTTCTGAAATTTTTTTTATTGATTCTTCTATAAATATTGGCTCATTTTCTTTATCCTTGTGAGGGGAAAGGTATGGGGAATCCGTTTCGGTGAGGATTTTTTCTCTTGGAATTAATTCAAGCATTTTTTGAAAGTGTTCACTTCTATTAACATTTGTTGGAATAGAAAAGTAATATCCCCGTTCTATTCCTTTGGTAATCAGTTTAAAATTTCCTGAAAAACAATGAAGAAGAACTTTCACTTTTGGAAAACTTTCTAAAATTTCTAAAACTTCTTTCTCTGCTTTTCTTGAATGAATTATTACTGGAATTTCAAGTTGTTTTGCAAGTTCGAGTTCTTTAATAAAAACTGCTTTTTGTATTTCAAAATTTTCTTTTGTGTGATGTAGATCTAAACCAATTTCCCCGATGGCAGTTATAGATTCTTTGTTTTTCCTTACAAAGTTTTCAAAAATATTAAAGTCAGATAATTTCAATTCTTTACCTGGGTATAACCCAACTGCAACTTTTATTTTGGAAAACATTTTATTTAACTTTAAACTCTTCTTGGAAGTTTTTAGGTCAACTGAATTTGTAATTACTAATTTTATTTTTTTATTTTCTCCAATTTCTTTTACTTTTTCTTCAGTTAGCAAATCTAAGTGTGAATGAACGTCTATTATCATAATAATTAAATATTCTTTCAAGTTTATTAAATTGATGAATATTTTATTTAATAAAAAAGAGATAAAGAGAAACATTAAATTTCTAAAAGAGATTGATACCCTAGATTTAGAGGGTAAAATAAAATATTTTGAGAAAACAATTAATCACCAAAGAACTAAGGACAAAAATATGAATCTTGAAAAGTTTATTGAATTAATAAAAAATACCTCTTTTTTTATACAAGATTATTTATTGGTGAAGATAAATTAATGCCAATAAGATATGTTATGAATATTTCTGAAAATAGCCTCGGGGATTTGTTCTATGAAATGCATTGTGACCTATCTTCTGAAAATTTTTACAAAATTCAGAATTTATATAGAGGCATATATCAAAAACTTCTTCAAGATTCAGACCTTAGAAGAAAATAATTATAAAAATCCATTTCCATAAATTAAAACTCCAACTACTATTACAATTTCTGAAATTATCCAAAGAATATTTGTAACAATAATTGGTTTTTCTTTATGAACCATCCCATACCAAAGCCATACACAAGAAAAAACAGTTAAAGTTGAATAAGTAAGAAAAGAAACTCCATCTGCATTTTTTAACAAAAATATTTTTAGTATTTGAGGTAGGCTCATAACGGGTCCTAAAATTCCTACAATATATATAATTCTATCCAAATATCTTATTTTTTTAACTGGACTAGGAAATTCTTCATGTTTTTCATGAATTCTTTTTCTTATGTTTAAATGATGCATCCCCTGCCCTGTTATTGCCATAGATACATTAAGAAAAAAGGGCATATAAAGCTTGTGAAGAATAATCTTTTAAATTAGAATGATTAATTAAAAAGAAGCGGAAGTAGTTAAGTGGTAGAATACGACCTTGCCAAGGTTGTGACCCGGGTTCGATTCCCGGTTTCCGCATATAAATAAAAATATAAATTAAATCTTCTTGTCCTTTTTATGATAAACCTCATTGATGGATTAATTTCTATTTTAGAAAGTTGGGGATATTCAGGAATATTTGTTTTAATGTTTCTTGAAAGTTTAATTATTCCTGTTCCTGCAGAGATTGTCTTAATTCCAGCAGGGTTTTTGGTGTTTAAGGGTTTAATGTCTTTCTTTCCCCTTTTAATTATCTCAACTTTAGGAAGTCTTGCAGGTTCATTATTTAGTTATTTTCTTGCATATAAAATTGGAAGAAAAGGATTTGAAAAAATTGCAAAAAAATATTCTGAAGTTCCGTTTTGGGATATTAAACATTTAAAAAATTCTGAAAAGTTTTTTAAAAAAAAGGGACACTTAACAATTTTCTTTTCTAGATTTATCCCAGGGTTAAGGCATGTTATTTCGTTACCTGCGGGATTTTCAAAAATGAATATAATTGAATTTTCTCTTTATACCTTGTTTGGAGCAGGGATATACAATGCTTTTTTAATTCTTTTAGGATATTTTGCAGGAACAAATGAAAATTACTTTATTTCTCACGTTGGAATAATTTCTGCTTTAATTGCAATAATTTTCTTAGTTGGAATTGGAGTTTATTTGAAATTAAAAAATAAAAAGTAAGAAGAAAACCTTTTTAAAATAAGGAATAGTTTCTAATCTAATTGGTCCATTAGTCTAATGGCAGAACATCTCGTTTACACCGAGAAGGCACAGGTCCGATTCCTGTATGGACCATTTTTACTTCTTTTTAGATTTAGATCCTTTCATGAATTTTCTATAAATTAAATATTGTATTAATTGTGTGGGTAATACTACCATAATAAATGTGAGTGGAACCCATAGCTGAGTATAATGAGGAATAATTAATGAAAATAAACTCTTTGAAGAAAAAACATAATTTATTCCTTGCTCTGGATTAGTAAAGAATAAAGCGACAAAGTACATACAAAAAAGCATTATTATTGAATAAAATAAAGTTTTAATTGTGGGTTTAATTTTATATGTTAAAATTAACGCAAACGTCACCGACAAATGTATTAATACTGAACTTAAAAAATAGAATAAACTATAATTTTGTGGAAGAGAATCTAAAAAAGAGAATCCGAAAAATGTAGAAGAAATAATTCCTACAAGAAAAATTAATTGCGCTAAAAGCCCTATATTTACTACTGCTTTGATAAGATCTTCTTTCTTAAGAAAAAAAAAGATAGCAATAAATATCGAGATAAAATCACAAAACCAAAAAAAATTATAATAATCTGAAAGAATATTTCTTAATATTGCAACAATTTGAATAAATATAAAGAAAAATCCCAAAAAGAGATATCGCTTGTTTTCTCTTAAATTTATCAATTTTTACTAACTCCTTTTTTACCTGGAGAAGCTGATTTTGAGTCTTTTTTATTTTCCGAATCTCCTTCTTCAAACCGATAATGTCTTGTTATTTTTATTTTGGCAGTGTCTTCAATCACGTCCCCAGTTTTATCTGGAAGTAACTTCATATTATGAATATCTATTCCTTGAATTTCTATCTCCACCTTTCTAATACTTGAATGATTTGGAGTAAGGACAATGGTCTTATGTTCTGGCCCCCATTTTTTCTCAAAAGTTCCAGAGGTATAATTAAATCTAGATAAAGGGATGTGAGGAAGTTCAGAATTGTATGCTTTAAGGTAAATGATATGCTTCCCATAAGTCATTATTTGGAATTTTTCAAGAGAAGTGTTCTGGATTCCGTTTCCCAGAATAAATAGTGCTCCCCCAATAACAACAAGGGAAATTAAAATTATTATAATTTTTATTGATTTTTTCATGAAATACTTAAGACGAGATCTTTTAAAAAAGTTTTTTGTTTCCAAACTTTTATAAATAAGTTAAATGTTTTTAGAATATGACTTCAAATACTGATTCAATTCCAAGAATGGATTTAAATTATTCTAAGCCTAAACTTCCTAAATCTAACCCTGATGAAGAAAAAAAGAAATTTGAAAAGACTAAAAAAGAAATTGACAAATTAAAGGTATTTTTAACCAAGAAATTTAAATATATTCTTGCTATGGGAATTTTGCCCCCCCAATCAATACCTAAATTTATCGAAGAGGAAGAAGCTCCTCCTGAATCAAAAGATCACGTTCATATTCAAATCATTGTTCCGGATGAAAAAGCTAAAGAGATTCCCAAGATTAAACAAGAAATTGTTAAAGAAATTCAAAAGTCAAAAGAAAAAGTTTGGGCCCACATAATGACTCCTTCTGAAATTTGGGAAATTTGTATGGATCAAAAGTTTGAACTTTCAGGTGCTATTGCAATGAGTTATCCCTTATATGACAAAGGAATTTTGGGGGCATTAAGAGTTTCAGAGATTCACAAATCTCTTGTTTTACAGAAATTTGAAAAATATGTAGTTAGTTATGTGATTGGGGGAAGTTTGGTTAGAGGAGATGCAGTAAAAACAAGTGATGTTGATGTTTTTGTGATAATAAATGACACTGATGTAAAAAGAATGCCAAGGCGTGAACTCCTAGAAAGACTTAGAGGAATAATTTACCAATATGTTGCTGAAGCAACTCAAATTGCTGGAGTTAAAAATAGGCTTGAACCACAAATTTACTTATTAACTGATTTCTGGGATGCAGTTAAGGATGCTCACCCTGTAATGTTTACTTTTATTCGTGATGGGGTTCCACTTTATGATAGAGGAACTTTCATGCCCTGGAAATCTCTACTTCGAATGGGTAAACTTAAACCTAGTCCTGAAGCAATTGATATGTTTATGAGTATGGGAGATGGAGTTATTCCTAGAAGTAAAAGAACTCTTTTAAGTGATGTATTTACTAATATTTTTTGGGGAGTTACAACTCCAGCTCAAGCAATTTTAATGCTTGGGGGATATCCTCCTCCAACTTCTAAAGAACTTGTTGGTTCATTCAAAAAAGCATTTTTAGATACAAAAATGATTGAAAAAAAGTATGTTGACTTTTTAGAGAAAGTTGTTAAAACTTGGAAAGATTATGAGCATGAAAAAATAAAAGAAATTTCTGGCTCAGAAATTGATAAACTTTTAGTTGAAACTGAAGACTATTTGAAAAGACTTAAAGAATTAAGAAAAGAAATTGAAGAAAAATCACAACAAAAAACAATTGACCAAATTTATGGAGATGTTCTTCAACTTTTAAAGAATATTTTGGGAAACAAATCTGTTGAAAAAATTCTTCAAGAGTTTGAAAAAAATTATGTTAAAAAGTCTAAATTTACAAACCAACACTTAAGAATTTTAAAGGACATTGTTAAAACTAAAAAAGAATTTAAAAAAGGTAAATCAGAATCCCATAAGGTTGACAGAGTTAGAAAAGATGCAGATATTTTAATTAAAGATTTAACTGAATTTGTACAAAGGGAAGAATTGGTTTCAATGAGCAAAGGGAAGATGGTACTAAAGACTAAAGACAAAAAAATAGAAGTTGTTAATGTCGATGGAAAAACATTTATTTTTGAGAAGAATTTAATCAAAAAAGTGGGGGATAAAATTGTTAATTCCACTCTTGAAGAATTTGAAAAAGCTCTTTCAAAACAAAAGGACTTACCAAATGTTGAAATTGATTCAAAGGTTTTTGAAGTTTTGAAAAAAGAATATGGAAAGTTTGAAGTTTTGTTTTAAACAAAACTTCTAAAAAGTAAAGTTTTCTATTGTGTTTATGAAATATTTGTTTATTCTTGGTCGGAATGTGGAACTTTCCAAGGCAGAAGTTTTTTCTTACTTTGAAAGGGAGGAAAATAAGATTCTATCCTCTGAATTAATAAAAAATGGATTACTTCTTGAACTTGAACGCCCTATTGAAAAAAAAGTTGTTGATGTTTTTGGAGGAGTTATCTCTATTGGAAAAGTTATTTCTTCAGGAGATGAAAATGAACTCATTAAAAAATTGGATAATGAAACTTTGTATTTTGGAGAAAGTAATAAATTAAATTATATAATTTGGAATTTTTCAGAAAAGTATGAAATCTTTCAAGAATACCTTAAAAGTAGATTCAAAAAAGAAAAATTAAAAGCAACTTTTAAACATTTAACTGGAAACATTCACCTTCAAAATGGAGAAATAGTTAGTATTCCTTCTTCAAAGTTAATTAATGAAGAATACTTTGTTTATGGGAATAATGAAGTTTATTTCGGAAAAATTATCCAAATTTGTGATTACACCTCTTTAGAAGAAAGAGATATGAATAAACCCGTAAGAAGAGAATCTTTAGCAATTTCACCTCGCCTTGCGAAAATTTTAATTAATTTATCAAAAGTAAAAAAAGGGGAAACTTTACTTGATCCATTTTGTGGAGTAGGGACTATTCTTTCTGAAGCTCTTTTACAAAAAATTAAAGTGATGGGAATTGATAAGGATAAAGACGCTGTTACTGGAGCAAAGCAAAACCTAGAATGGTTTGGATTTCAAAAAGAAGATTATACTCTTTTTAACTCAGACTCTAGAAAGGCTGAAATTGGTCTTGTTTCGGGTATTGCAACTGAGCCGGATTTGGGAGACACTTTAAAAAAAATTCCAACCAAAAATAAAGCTAAACAAACAATTTCTAATTTTGAAAAACTAATTGTGGAAGTAATAAAAAACTTAAAAGAAAAAATTTCTGGAAGAATTGCTTTTACTTCCCCAAATATCCGAATTGGTAAAAAAAGAATTCATTTAAATTTAGAAAATGTTTTGAATGAAACAGGATATGTTTTAAAATATGAAATTCCAGAATTTAGAGAAAACCAAATTGTCGGAAGAATGATTTATGTTTTGGAGAAGTAATCTATTTTTATCCCCTAACTATTAAAAAGGCTAGATATGAGATATATAAAATCAAAAAGAGTATTCCTTGCCACCTATCCAATTCATGTTTTTTTCCAACAAACATAAAAATAAACAAAAGTAAAGTAGCAAAAAGTAAAATTAACAAATCTACAGAAATAAAGTTTGGAAAAGGAATTGGTTTTATAACTGAAGTCACTCCTAGTATCCAAAATACATTAAAAATATTACTCCCCACAATATTTCCGACTGCTAAATCAATATCTTTTTTCCTTGTAGCAACAATTGTAGTGAAAAGTTCTGGTAAAGAAGTTCCAATTGCAATAATTGTTGCGGAAATTAAAAATTCACTTAATCCAAAAGTTCTTGCAATCGAGACGGCTCCATCAACAGTCCACTTTCCTCCAAAATATAATCCAACTAATCCCCCTAAAATCATAAGAGAAATTATCCAGTAAGGATGTGCTATTACTTCAATCTTTTTGTCTTCCAAGTTTTCCTTATTCTTTTTTACTAATCCCACAACATAATAAATAAAAAGTGCAAAAAAGAAGAGTAAAATTATTCCCTCTGTTCTTAAAAGGGAATTAATTTTTAGATTATCTAAAAGAAAAACACTTGAAAAAATTAATAAAATTAATACTGCTAAAAAAGAAAAAGGAATCTCTTTCCAAATAGTTGACCTTTGTATTTTTAAGTTTGTTATTATTGCCGCAATTCCTAAAATCAAAAGAAGATTTGCCATACTACTTCCAATAATATTTCCAAAGGCCACTTCACCTGACCCTTTTATTGATGCAAGAACATTTACCACCAATTCTGGTATAGAAGTACCAAATGCTACGATTGTTAACCCTATTACTAGGGTTGGAACTCCTAATTTTTTAGCAAGAGAGGAGGAACCTTCAACAAGATAATCTGCTCCTTTAATTAATAGAAAAATTCCTAATACAAATAAAATGTATTCGATCATTTTTTTCTCAAGGAAATTTTTTATTTAAATTTATTCTTTTCCTAAATTTTATACTACGTAACTTTTATAAACCAATTTTCCAACCATTTAGTTATGGTAAAAGGCAAAGTTGTCCAGTTTAGAATAGGTAGACATACCATTCATGAAAAACATTTTTTAGTTGAAACAGAGGGTGTAAACTCGAGAGAAGGTGCAACAAAAATGATTGGAAAAGTTGTTACTTGGAAATCTCCTGCTGGAAAAATTATAAAAGGAAAAGTTTCAGCGCCACATGGAAACAAGGGTGTTTTTAGAGTTATTTTTGAAAAAGGTTTACCTGGTCAAGCAGTTACAACAGAGGTTGAGATAAACTAAAATGGCAAGTCTTAGAAAAGCAAGTGCATATTCAAAAAGAAAAGTAACTCCCTATACAAGAGTTTCAAAAAGAAAACAAAAGTCCTACATAAAAACCGTTCCGCCTCAGAAAATTGTTAAGTTTGAGATGGGTAAAAATTCTTTAATTAAAGAGGGTAAATTACCTCACGTATTAAAAATTATTTCTGCAGAGAATGTTCAAATTAGACACAACGCTCTTGAAGCTTGTAGACAGTATATTAACAAAAAACTTGATGAAGAACTTGCGGGACAATATACTTTCAAAGTTGTTCCTTTTCCACATCACATTCAAAGAGAAAATAAAATGCTTACTGGGGCAGGAGCTGATCGTATGCAGACTGGAATGCAACTTGCTTTTGGTAAAGCTGTTGGAAAATCAGCAATTTTAAAAGCCGGAAAAGAACTTTTTATTCTTAGACTTCCTCATGAAAAAGGAGTTCAATTTGCAAGAAAAATTATTAGGCAAGTTAATTCTAAACTTCCAGGAAAAATAAGAGCTGACTATGAAAACCTTTCATTAAAAAAGGCTTAATTTAGTTATCCTCTTTTTGTTACTATTCTCCAGATACGACAAAATAGAAAGATTTATAAAGTTTAAAATTATATAATAATATGGAAAAAGAGACTAAAAAAACTCAAGAAAAATTTGATGGGAAGTATCTTCCTGCAGAATTTGCACTTCAAACTGCAAAGGATAATCCTACTCTTGCAAGAATTGCCTTAGATGAAATTAATTTTAGTGATGAAACTAAAGCACTTTTACAAGGTTCAAAATATTTTTCTACTAAAGAAGGAATTCTTGAAGCTTCAGAAATTTATGCAAAAGAAGCCCAAGTAATGGAATTTAAACAGAAAGTAAACACCTTGTTTGATTTTTATAAAGAAGGAATTAAATCTCTTTCTAATGAAGACCAAAATAAAGTTAAATATGTTTATAATCAATTTGGAAACAAAGCCTTAGGAGATGTTCTTTCAGAATATAACAAAGCAAATTCAATTATAGAATATAGTGAAGATGAAGCTCTTAAAGGTAAATTTAAAGAAGAAGAAATTGAAAAAGCTAATAAGGTTCTTGAAAAATATGAAACTTTTGTTGAAGCGTACAAAGTAATGCATTCAACTAAATTACAAGAAATTCAAAGCAAGGTAACAAAGAAACATAGCAAATTGGCTCTTGAAAGTTTGGTAAAGGATGTTAAACTTCCCTCTCCAACTAAAAAATAATTCTTAAGATGGCTGAAAAATTTAAATTAAGTAAACTTACTGAATATCTTGATAACAGAACAAAAAACAAATTAAGTAAAAGAAGCGATGAAGGCTTGATTTTTATAATTCAAGATTATAATGGAAATGATTTTATGAAAAATGACTCTTCTTTAATTATTAGGGGATTGTCAAAAGTTTTAGGATATTTTCCAACAACAAGAACAGCAAAGATAGCTTATGATATTATGACCCAAAGACAAAATGAAGAAAATTTTATAATTCCTAAATCATATATTAATTTTTCTAAATAATTAGTTTTATTTTTTCTTAGAACTAACAATTTTTTCAACTATTTGTATCATTTCTTTTAAAAATTCTTCAGCTTTATTTTGCCAGTCCTCAATTTCTGCACCATTTATGTCAGCAATTTCTTTGTGATCAATTTTTTTATGCAAGTAATACATATTTTTGTACCAATCAACATATTTCATTTTTAAAATTCCCCGATCAACAAAGGCCTCTTTTAAGTCTACCATTACATGTTCTGGAGAAGGAGGAAAATATCCTGCTGCAATTAGTGCTCCATGTGCAGAATCTACCATTGACCAATAAACTCCATCTATTGCTGCAAGTTCTGCTGCCCTACTTCTTGCCAAGTGACCTGGAGCTCTTTGAAGACATTGGTAAATTGCTTCAGGAGTTCCCTTAATTTTTCCTTGAAGCAAAAGAAATTTCAAAGGTTCAATAAAACCAGCATAATCTAAGACTGGAAAACCACTTCTAATAATGTTTAAAACAACCGGGTCTCCATTCATCAAGTCTTCCCACCAAGTACTCAATTTTATTGTGTTAATATGAAGTTTAGCTGAATAAGGATTATGTTGTAAAATTTTATCAAGTTCTTCCCTGTACCAAGCAATTAATTCTTGGTCCCACTTTAATGAAACGTCATCAATAATAATAATTAAATCAATGTCTGAACCTGAAGTTGTTTTTTCTTTTTGAACTGAGCCAAATAAAACTACTGATTTTATTACTTTATCAAACTTTCCATAAGCTTTAACTGCAAAATCCATTGCAATTTCATGATCTGTTTTTAAATTTAGAGTTGGAGCATTCTTGAAACTTTTTTCCTTTTTTGAAGAAACTTTCTTAGAAACCTTACTAGAAGAAACTTTCTTAGAAGTTTTTTTCGTTTTCTTTTTCACCATCTTTATACTCCAATATATATTTTAAGGTATTTAAATATTAGGTAAATATTAAATTAAAATCCTCCACCACCCATTCGTCCTCCCCCTTGTTGTCCTTGCTGTCCTCCAAGACTTGGTGGAAGTTGTGAAAATCCTGCTCCAAAAAGTTGATAATTTGTTGAAGGAAGCATTTGTCCATATCCCTCTAAATAACTTTGTTGGAATCCTGCTGCTTGAGACCAATAAGGTCCAGAACCTGTTGAATAGACTGGGGAACCATATGCTTCTAAAATTTGAGGAAAAGGTGAAGACTTAAAGTGTTCAAACCATCCTCCAACTTCGTTTATTTTTATTGCCTTTGCACCTTCTTCACCTAAAGCTTCTAAAAGGGCTTGAAAGGGAACGTTTCCCATTCCTGGAGGAAGGTGAGTATCATTAAACCCAAAGTTATCAGTTAAGTGAACCTTATTTACAAACTTCCCTACTTTTTCTGCTTCTTTTACTAATTCCTTATCAGTGTAACCAAATTTTTTAGACATGTTCAAATGTCCAACATCAAAAGTTACTCCAATTAATTTTGCAGCTACTCTATCTGCTTCACTTTTTGAAATTCTCTCTTTTTCAACTAATTTACTCGCAAACTTTTCCCTGGAATTAACAACTAAATTTTTTAAGTCCTCCCCTTGAGAAAAACCCATCTCTTGATACAAATTTTCAATTGAAAGTGCTGGAGCTTTTTCTCCCTTCTTTTTATAAGCATAATACGCAGCATTTGAAAAAGTCTCAGATGCTTTGCTTACTGAAAAATCTTCTATTGGAACAAACTGCTCTGGAGTTTTTATATCCCTTAAACTTTCAACTAAAGCCCCTATCGCATGCGATTGAACCGAAGGAAGCATGGAAAGTTGGGAAACTTTTTTTCCTTTTTCAATTCCTAAACTATTTGAATAATTTTCTGCAATTTTTTTTAGAGCTTCAATTTGTTTTTCATCTTTTGTTTCTTCTGCAATTTTATATGCATGATTAAATTCTGCTTGAGCTTGTCTTGAAGCTTCTTGTAAGTATTCTCCAGCAAAGTGCATTTTCTGCCTTGCTATTGCAACTTTTTCATCTCTAGGATTAAGTTTTTTTTCGGCAATTCCAGCTTGGACCCTTATATCTACATCTTTTAAGATTCTTTCAGCATTTTCTCTTTGGAATTCAATTTTACTCATCGCGTCATCCCATTTTGTTAAATTATGGTTTTCTAGTTGTTTTTCGGGAGAATAATTTTTTTTAAAACTGTAATCTAAAACTTCCCCCGTCTCTTTATTTACTTTAGGTTTAGCATAAAATTTCATATCTTCTTTTATTGGAATAATCTGTCCAGAAGTTCTGTCAACAGCAACAATCATTTCTCTAACTTTTTTTCTATCCTTTCCTTCACCATCATACCTCCAATTTGATCCGGCCGCATTTGAACCATGAATTGTGATAGGTATATTCCCTTTTTGATCTAATTCAATTGCTTTATCAATTACATCTCTTAATTGCCTTTCAACTTGAATTCTATTTGATTCTTCATAACCTTGTTGACCAATTCCTGAAGGGTCTGTTCCAACAATTGGGGCGTGAAGTGTTAATTCTGCTCCCGCAAGTTTTGCCTTTCTTCTCATTTCTGCAAAATGTTGTTTTGGAATTGTTTCGAAATGACTTGGTTGGATAGTTCCAACTTCCATGACCCTCATTCCTTGGTTTAGTGCAGTACTTAAAGATGCAATTTGATTTGCTGTTCTTGGATCGGTTGTTAAACCCAATTGATTAGTAGGAATCATTCCTTCTTTTCCTAAAAAGGGACTGTCCCCATTAGGTTTGAAAGAAGCATACCCTGGTTCGTAAATATTTTCAATTGAATAATTAGTTTTTACCATTTTTCACCTCGTTGTTTTTAAGAAAATGATGTTTATTAAATTATTGAATTCTTCTTTTACTTAAATAATCTTTTTTCATTGTGTCTTCTGGTCTAACAAACTTTGTTTGCGACTCTTCCCCAAACTTTAGGTTATCACTAACACTTTCGATACGTTTGTAAAGGAATTTCTGTTCTTCCAAAATTCTTTGGCTCGAAGACATTTCAGGCTTAGAAAAAGGGGTGTCAGGGGAAACACTTTGATACTTCATTTTATTTTCTTCTTCATTTCTTGTGAGGTAATCAATTTTATTTTCTTCTTCTACTTCTTCAGTTTTTCTCGTAGGGAAGTTTTCCCCTAAATCATCTGTTGGAATTTCAAGCATTCTCTCCAAAGAAACATCTTTTCTTTGATTTGCTAAAAAGTGACCAATTCTATTTTTAAAAGGGGTTTCATCTTCAAGAATTTCTTCTATTTCTTCAATATCCTCTTCTGAAGAATCTTCATCACTATAAGGTTCATGATCCTCAAACCAATCTATTGAAACTTCGTCCTTTTCTTTTTTTTTCTTATCCAGTTTTTCTTTGGACATCTAAAATTTAAGAAAGAGTTATATTTAATTTTAACTAAGGAGCTGTAACCATTCCATGGGCTTTTTTGTAAGTTTCAAAGAGGGTTTTTGTCATTTTTGCTGCATTTTCTTCTATTGTAGGAAAAAAGTATTCCTCTTCGTACCAAGCAGAATTTCTTGAATAAACTCCTTTAATTTTTTTCTTTTTTTCAGACTTTTCCTTTTTTTCTCTAGGTTTATTATAAACTCCAAAAAGAGCAAGGAAAGGGTTTGAACCAATTTTCTTTTTTGGTTTTTCTTCTTCCTCTTTTTCTTCATCTAAAAAAGATTCAATATCTTCTTTTAAGGTTCCCAAACTTTCAGTTGTTACTCCTTCAATTAAACCTAAAGCATCATTAAGGTCAGACTTTTCTAACTCTTCGTTGATTTCTTTTATTTCTGTTTCAGTTAATGCATATCCTCTAAAAACAACTTCCGCTCTTCCTCCAACAACATATCCTTGTTGACTTCTTGAAGGAATTCCCCTAAAATTAAAATCAACTAAAACACATGCATAATATTTTTCACCAAGAGAATTTTGAAATTTATCACTTGCAAAAAATTCAGGAAAATTTCCGGATTTTGCTTCTTCTTTTATTTTTAATTCTTGTTTTCCAAAAAGAGTCAATTCTAAGAGAAGAGTGTTAAACATTTTTACTAATGCTGGATTTCTTGAATTTCCCGCCATTTCCAACTCTTGAGCAGCTTTTAAGTAAGGCTTCGCCCACCTTGAATAAATTTTAAGAGAATTTACTTGACTTTTTAAATAAGTTTTTTCAATATCAAACCTTTTTTGTAATTCTCCTTTTGACTCCTTAACCCAAATATTAAATTCACGAATTCTTCCGGTGACAATTCTTTTAACAATTTGATTTAAATCAATTTCTTTTCCATCTGGACCTTTCAAAGATTCGTCTTCAACAACTAAAAAAGCATCAATTAAAGTATTAAATCCTCCTTGTCCAAGAGCCATTGCTTTAATTGAGGAATTTCCTTTTTGAATGTCCACCTTATCCATCCAAATTTGTTTCAAACTCAAAAGAGCTGCTGCTTTTTTTGCAGGATTTTTAAGGTCCTCATATGAACTCAAACGAATTTTAAATTCACGAAGGTCATAAATAATGTTTAAAATACTTCTTAAAACAGTATTAATATCTCCCAAAAGTTTTGTTCCTTGCTGTTGAACTATTGAAGTTCTTTGACTCATATCTCCAAAATGCTGAGAACCCGGGCTAGACATAAAGTTATCAATTAATTTTTCTGGTTTTAGTCCAACATCATTCATCAAATCTAGAATAAAAAAGTATATTGGTTCAAGAGTTTCAGTCGGTGAATCATAAACAAGTTTATGTTCTGCCTCAGGATCTTTTTCAGTTACCTCTTTAATTATCTCAACAATACTCTTCACCATACAATTAGTGTGGGATTGTAGATTTAAAAAATATTCTAAATCCAAGATAAATTTAAATAATTGAAAGGGTTAAGTTTTTTATGGCAATGTGGAAAAAAAAGGAAAAATATGTTGACTTGTCTGAAAGGTTAAGAAAGCAACAAGAGAGGGTTGATGACTTCAAATCTATCCCTAATGAAGAAAATACCTCTAAACCTTCTAATCAAGAAAGTTCTGGAGGGTTTTTTAGTTTTTTTGGAGGAAGTGGGTCCCCAACTTCTGGTTCTTCTGAAAGTTCAATTGAAAGTCCAGAAGAAAGAAAAAGAAAGTTATCTAAAAAACTCTCAGACATGACTGCAAAAATGGAAGACCTTGAAAACCAGATCTACCATTTAAAACAAAAAGTTGAAGTGTTAGAAAGAAAACAAAGAGTGGGATATTGAATATATTTAATTAAATTAATAAACTTCTTAAGTTTAAACTGATTATGATAAAAGAAATTGATAAAAAAATTTATGGATATGCCTTAAAGAATGCAATTCACTACGGAGGAAAATCTAATTCTGGAGCTGTTCTCTCAGCATTATTTAATGAAGGACTTGAAAAGTCTAAAGTAAAAGAAGTCATGCCTAAAATTCAAAAAGTAATAAATGAAATTTCTAAATTAAACTTGGATGAACAAAAAAAAGAATTTGAAAAATATTCTGAAATAATTTCTGAGCGAGAAGTGCGTGTTGGTTTACCTGAACTTCCAAATGCAGAAAAAGGAGTTATTATGAGAATTGCTCCCTCTGCTTCTGGTCCCCTTCATGTGATGCATGGAATTAACCTTTCCCTTAGTTTTGATTATGTAAAAAAATATGGTGGTAAAATGATTGTTAGAATTGAAGATACTAACCCTGAAAATATTGACAAAAATTCTTACAAATTAATTAAAGAAGATACAAATTTTTTAACAAATAATGAAGCAGAAATTTTTATCCAGTCTGACAGAATGGATTTATATTACAGCTATTCCGCTTCTTTAATTGAAAAAGGTAAAGCTTATGTTTGTACTTGCTCAGGGGATGAATTTAGAGAATTTTCAAAAAACCAAAAAGATTGTCCTTGTAGGAAAAAAAATGTTAAAGAAAATGTACTGGATTGGGAAAAAATGTTAAATAAAAAAGGGTTTAAGGAAGGAGAAGCAGTTTTAAGGTTTAAGTCCACAATGTCACACAAAAATCCTGCAATGAGAGACTTTCCTCTTGCAAGAATAAATGAAACCCCTCACCCAAGACAAAAAAAGAAATATAAGGTTTGGCCACTAATGAACCTCAGTGTTGCAACCGATGACATGGATATGAAAATGACTCACATCATAAGGGGAAAAGACCACCGAGATAATTCAGAAAGACAAAAATTAATTTTCGAAACTTTTAAAGTAAACTTTCCCTGGACGGCTTTTTTAGGAAGAACTCACTTTAAAGAAATGGAACTTTCAACTTCTAAATTTAGAAAAGAAATTGAAGAAGGAAAATATTCTGGATGGGGTGACCCTAAACTTCCCACAATTCAATCATTAAAAAAAAGAGGTTACAAACCTCAAGCATTTTGGAAGATGGCTGAACACTTGGGACTCTCGGAAGTGGATAAAATTATTAGCTCAAAAGATTTTTTTGAAGTTTTGAATAATTTTAACAAAGAAAACAAATCTTGAGAAAATCACCGAAGAATAATAACCTTTTTATACTAGTTTTTTATTATTAGTATATAGCAGTTAATGCTAAACAAAAATAACATAAAAGGAGGTGAAATGATGATAAGAAAAAAAGGATTATCTACGGTTGTTACAACTCTAATTATTGTTCTGTTAGTTCTTGCAGCTATTGGAATAATTTGGGGACCAATTCAAAACCTATTGAAAGGTGGAGAAAATGCAGTTGATAAGACAAAATGCCTTGATGTTGATATTAGTGCAAAAAAAGTAGTAAACACTACAACTACATCTTATTCAGTTACAATGAAAAGAAGTTCTTCTGGTGAAGGAGAATTTGGTGCTAAAATAATAATCTTTGACGTAAATGAAACTACAAATGGTTTTGTTGACTCTGGAGAATTTTTTACTCCCCTAGCATATAAAACAGTTAATGTTACAGGAGTAGCAAATGGAGTTAGATTAGAAATTAATCCATACTACATTGACTCAAACGGAAAAGAAGCATTATGTCAAGGAACAACTAAGTTTGGATTCAAACTTTAAATTTATTTATTTTTTATTTTTTTATATTTTGTAAAAATTAGGGAAGGAGGCTTGAGGAAACAATGAAAGCTAAAAACTAATTAGAATTTTTTATTACATAGACTTCGTCATTTTCCCTTACTCTTGGAAGTTTTATTCCAACTTCTTCACCCTTAACTGCCTTTACTACTGATTTTTTATCTATTTCAAGTCTTTCAACTTTTACTTTTTCTATCCCCGTTGTTCTTCCAATTATATTTATTTCATCCCCTAAGTTAATCTCCCCTGTTGACAAAAGAATAGTTCCTACACCTGACTTGGGATAGAAGTGAGTTATTTTTCCAACAAATTTCTTTTTTGTTGTTGCGGCTGAATTCTCCACTTTTGAAAAGTCATCATTTGTTGGAACCCCTAAATAAAATCCTGAAGAAAAACCCCTATTGTAAACTTTTTCAAGTTCTTTGAGTCCCCCTTTAATTTCTCCTTTTGTTAAATTTTTGTCAAGTGCCTTTCTATAAAGTTTAACTACCGTATCCACATAACGAGCATCTCTATTTCTTCCTTCAATTTTAAAAGAGACTATTCCTGCTTTTTTTAATTTTTCTATAAAAGGTAAAGTGCATAAATCTTTTGCAGACATAACTGTATTTCTATCTATTTTTAATTCTCTTCCCTCTTCATCTGTTAATTTATAACTTCTTCTACAAACTTGGGTACACATTCCCCGGTTAGCACTTCTTCCGAACAGTTCTTGAGACATAAAACATCTTCCTGAAACTGCAACACACATTGCTCCATGAATAAAACACTCTACTGGAACCACTTTTGAAATTTCTTTTATTTGATTTAAATTTAATTCCCTTGCAAGAACAACCCTTTCTGCACCTAAACTTTTGTAAAATTTTGCAGCCTCAACATTCGAAACTGAAGCTTGAGTTGAAACGTGGAAAGGAATTTTATATTTTTTACATAAGTTGATTACTGACAAATCCCAACATATTATTGCATCAACTTTTCCTTTAACCTTTTTTAAAATTTCTTCAACTTTTTTTATTTCTTCATTATAAATTATAACATTAAGAGTTAGATATTTTTTCACCTTTTTTTTACATATTTTGTTTATTTGGTCCAAGTCTTCAATTGAAAAATTTTTAGCATTGTCTCTCATTGAAAATTCTTTTAGACCAAAATATACTGCATTTGCTCCAGCTTTAACTGCTGTTGTAAGAGTTGAAAAATCTCCTGCCGGAGCTAAAAGTTCATATTTCATTAAAAAGAAAGAGAAGTTGGGTTTTTAAGATTTCTTTTTATTAAATAAATCCTTTTATATTCCATTTTAATTTAAAAAAATATGAAAAACCTTGAAAATAAGCTAAAAGGGTTAGGAATTTTAGTGGTTGATATGCAAGAAACTTTTCTTGATGAAGAAGATACCCAATTCATAAATTCCCAAATAAAACTTTTATCCTTTGCTAAAGATAAAAAGATTCCTATCTTTTTTTTAGAGTATATTGATGAAGGAGAAATAATTAAAGAATTAACTGAGACAATTAATGGATATGAAAAATATCAAAAAATTTTGAAATATAATGATAATGAATTTATTGTAAGAAAGGATGAATTTTTAGATTTTATTTGGTGGGAAACTGAAAAGTATATTCTGGGGGGAGATTCCCATCTTGATGTTGAATTAAAACAAAATAAAATAAATAAAATAATCATATTTGGAGTAAATAAAAACGGATGCGTTAAAGAAACTTCAAAGGAAGCAATTAAGAGGGGATCTAAACTTTTTACTTCAGATGACTTAATGAATGAAAAAGAAAATAAAAAAGCAACTAACTGGTACAACCAAAATTGTGAAAAATATTTTAAAAGTTGTAAAAGCCTGATTTCTTATTTTACTAAATAACTTATTTCTTTTTCGAACTCTTTTTTTTCCACTTTTCAAAATATAACTTATTATCTTTAAAACTCAATCTCGAAAAGACAAAGATGTATAATATTGGAAGAGCCGCAAATGTTCCAAAAATTGCAAAAACTATTGAAAGGTAACCCAATAATTGAACTACAAATATTAAAATAAACCAGATAAAATGATTTTTCTTCGCTGCCTTCCACATCGCAAAAAGTTCCCAAGCTAAGCTCCACAAAAGTAAAACCCACGGAACTACTGTTTGAAACCACGAACTAGTTATTATTCCCTCTAACATAAAACTTTTAGTCTAAATGATTTTAAAAACATTATGAATTACAAATCTTGAGAAAAAATTTTAAAAAAAATAAAAAAAAGAAGTTTCATTGAAAAATAGTCAATAAAGTTTAAAAAGGATTTATTCCAAAACATCTTGTTACATACAGATTGTAGTAATAGAGGAGATTATAAAGTACAATATATTGTACTTAACTAAAAAAGATGAACTGTCCATTTTGCCATGATACAAAATTCAAGGTCACGAACAAGAGAGAATCTTTAGAAGGTATCAGAAGAAGGCGTGAGTGCCTTAAATGTGGAAAACGCTTCACAACTTATGAAAAAATCGCTGAAACGGAATTGTATGTAATAAAAAAAGATCACTCAAGAGAAAAGTTTGATGTTCAAAAAATAAAAAAAGGCCTAGACAAAGCTTTTGAAAAAAGACCAGTTCAAAAAAATAAAATAGATCAAATTATCCTTGAGATTGAAGAGTACTTCAGAAAAAAAGGAAAAAAAGAGATTAAAAGCCAAACAATTGGAGAAATTATGATGAAAAAAATAAAAAAATTGGACAAAGTTGCTTACGTGAGGTTCGCCTCTGTATATCGAGACTTTAAAGATATTAAAGATTTTAAGGAGGAAATAAAAGGATTGTAAAATGGAAAATGAATTAGAAAACAATTTAAGAAAATTAACTAAGCTTAATTTGAGTTTGAATCAACTAAAAGTAATTAAGGATAAATACTTGAAAAATTCTCCAACTGTTGAAGATTGGTTTAAAACAGTTTGCCACAACATTTCTCTTTCTGAAATTTTGCATTCGGATAAAGTTTCTGAAGAGAAAATTTTTAAAGATGTTTATTATAAAAAAATTGAAGAAGATTATAATGGGAAAAAAATAAAAACATACTTATTACATAAGGAATTTTCTGATCATAATTCAAGAAGAAAAAATTTTAAAAAATTTATTTCTAATTTAGAAGAAATTAATCAAAAAAATCCAGAGATAAGTTCGGAAATAGAAAAAGAATTTTATGAACTTTTATCTAGCTTTAAATTTTTACCTAACTCTCCTACACTTATGAATGCGGGAAGGGACCTTCAACAATTAAGTGCTTGTTATGTTTTGCCTGTGGGTGACTCTATTGAAGAAATTTATGATTCAGTAAAGAATATGGCCTTAATTCATAAAAGTGGAGGGGGAACTGGTTTTTCCTTTTCAAACCTTAGACCAACAAATGATATAGTCATAACAACAAAAGGAATTTCTTCTGGACCACTTTCATTCATGCAAATTTTTGATAAATCAACTGAAGTAGTAAAACAAGGAGGAACTAGAAGAGGAGCTAATATGGGAATACTTCATTATAATCATCCAGATATCTTAAACTTTATTGATATGAAAAAAACTCCGGGAGTTATGGAAAACTTTAATGTTTCAGTTACAATTGATAAAGAATTTATGGATGCTGTAAAAAATAATCAAGAATATGAATTAATTAACCCTCGAACTAAAGAAGTTACCGGAAAACTTAATGCAAAAGATGTTTGGAAAAAATTAGTTCAAGGGGCTTGGGAATCTGGGGACCCAGGAATAATTATGATTGACCGAATAAACAACACTGGAAGTAATGCAACACCTCAGCTTGGACAAATTGAATCAACAAACCCTTGTGGAGAACAACCTCTTTTACCATATGAACCCTGTAACCTAGGTTCAATTAATCTTTCGAAATTCATAAAAGAGGATGGAAGTAATTTTGATTTTGAAAACCTTAAAAAAACAGTTGAAATTTCTACAAGATTTTTAGATAATGTTATTGATATTAATTGTTACCCTATCCCTAAAATTGAAGAGACTGCAAAAAAAACAAGAAGAATAGGGTTAGGAGTTATGGGTTGGGCAGAAGCTTTAGTTAAATTAGGAATTCCATATAACTCTCCACAAGCAATTGAAAAAGCAAAAGAAGTGATGAAACTAATTAATGAGACTTGCTTAGAATATTCTGAAAAACTAGGAAAAGAAAGAGGAGTTTTCCCGGCATTTAAAGGGAGTATTTATGACAAAGAAAGTAGTTTTTTTAGGGGAGTAGAAAATTTTCCAAGGCATTCAGCTCGAACAACTATCGCTCCAACAGGAACAATTGGAATTGCGGCAGGACTTCAAGGAGCGGGAATTGAACCTTTCTTTGCAGTAGTTTATACTAGATACAATGCTGCAGGGATTGATGCATTAAAAAAAGGAGAAAAACCAAAAGAACAAGATACCTTTTTTGAGGTAAACCCTTTATTTGAAAAGATTGCAGAAAAAAATAATTACTTTGGTTTGAAAAGAGAAGAACTTTTTATGAAAGTTAATAACAATCACAAAGCTTTAGTTGGAATAAAAGAAATTCCAGTAGAAATCCAAAATTTGTTTTTAACCTCACATGATTTAAAACCTAAAGAACATGTTTTAATGCAATGTGCATTTCAAGAATATACAGACAATGCAGTTTCTAAAACAGTTAACTTGAAAAATGAAGCCACTCCAGAAGACGTTGAAGAAGTTTATATGCTTGCATATGAAAATGGTGCTAAAGGAGTTACAATTTATAGAGATGGAAGTAAACAATTCCAAATTTTAAATATAAATGATAAGAAAAAAGAAGAGAAAAAGGAAATAAAAAAAGATTTACCTGAATTTGCAGAATACTATTTGATTGAAACTGGACAAGGTCCAATTCACATACATATAAATTACAATGAAGAAAGAATTTCAAAAATATTTGCTAACCTTTCTCCTATTGGAACTGAAATTTCTGGAATGGCAACTTCCCTTGCAATAGTTATTTCGAAATATCTTGAACTTGGTGGAGACCCAGTTAGACTTTTAAAACATTTGAATTCAATAAAATCAGAAAAACCATACGGATTTGGAAAAAATAGAGTTGATTCAATTCCCCATGCATTTTCAATTGCAATAAGAAAACATTTGGTTAAAGTTGGTAAACTTAAACCTTTAGAAAATGGAAATGGATTTTCAGAAAGTAATGGAGAAATTGCAAAAATTGAAGTTGATAAGGATGTAAAGAACCTTTATTGTTCTAAATGTTTTAGTTCGAATGTTGAGATGGTTTCTGGATGTAGTGAACCCACATGTTTTGATTGTGGATATAGTAAGTGTAGTTGAAGACAATAATCTTTTTAATTAGATAATTGGTTTAAAAGTATATCATGGAAAACAAAGAAAAAGTAATAATCTCGGAATTGATAAAGGAGATCTATCTCGTATGTCCAAAAAATTTGGACAAAATTTTTAATAATGAAATCCTTGTTTTAATTAATCCCTTTATTTATCATGGAGAAGGAAAAATTCCTGAAAATAAATATCATGATGAAGTATTTAACATATTATTCAGAGAGAAAAAATCTTTAATTGTTATGAGTGATATTGGAATTTATGAAGCAATAGTAAAAACTGCCCTTTTTCATTCAGAAGCTCCAAGAATATTTTGTTCTACTGAATTGGATGAAAAAAGCAGTAAACTTGAATTGATTTTAGGAAAAGTATTTCAAAAAATTCATCCAAAGAAAGTTTTATTGTCTGACCCAATGATTGAATTTTCACAATCTGAACTTGAAGAAGGGAAAAATTTTGATATGGGTGCAATTTCAGATTCAGAATATTTGTTTTTGAAATTAAGAAAGAAATATTCTGTTGGGTTGTCTCCTTTATTAAAAAATTTGGATAGGAAATATAATGAATAATAAATCTTTATGGGAAATATTAGTTCCAAAGTTTTCAAATGAGAAAAAAGAATTTGAAATAAAACATCATCAAAAATGGGACAAACAGATTAGGAAAATTTCTGGGGGACTAACTATTTTAAGAACAGCAAAAGGTCAATGGATAAACATAAATGAAAAACTTTTTGCAGAAGAGACGATTCCAGTGAGAATATATTGTTGTGAAGAGGATATTGATAAGATAATGAATTATACTTTAAATTATTATGATCAAGAGGCAATTTTTGCATATCAAGTTAATGATAATGTAAAAATTTTGGAGAAATAAAAATGGCTATTGAAAAAGATAAATTAGGGTTGGTGCATATATATACTGGTGAAGGAAAAGGAAAAACTTCATCAGGAATGGGATTAATTGTTCGTGCACTTGGCCGAGGGTTAAAAGTAAAGATTATCCAATTATTTAAACGAGACACCGGAGAACAATTCTTTTTTGAAAACTCTGGAGTAAAATATTTGCAATTTAAACCTCTTCATCCCTACTTTAAAGATTATAACCCCACTCAACTTGAGAGTTTAAAAAAAGAATTTTTAATTTTTTGGGAAGGGGCATTAAGAGATATAGAAGAATATGATTTAATTTTAATTGATGAAGTTGGTCCAGGATTAAATTGGAAAGTAATTCCTGAAAATTTGGTTTTGGATTTAATAAAAAACAAACCAAAAAACACCGAATTAGTTTTGACTGGAAGAGATTTCCCTGATTCAGTTAAAGAAAAAGTTGATTATGTAACTGACCTGCAAAAAATAAAACATCCCTATGACAAAGGAATTCTTGCGAGAGAAGGGATTGAATTCTAATGATTCCTATTCTTTTAATGATCCTTGATTTACTTGCTCTCACTTCACTTACTCTTGTACAGTTTAAGATTAGTTTTGCATTCCAATTTTTAATTATATCCTCAATTTATCTGATTGCTAAAGGTTTTATGTTTAGAGATGTAATGAGTATAATTGACCTTTTGTGTGGGGTATACCTTTTAGTTGCATTTATATTTGGAATTTCTTCCTTTTTATATTGGATAATTTTGGGGTGGTTTATATATAAACTATTTTTTGTAGTAATATTTAATGCTCTAAATTTTTCTTAAAATGATAATTGGAATAACTGGAACAATGTGTGCAGGAAAAGGAACTATTGTTGAATTTTTAAAATCAAAAGGATTTAAACATTACTCAGTAAGAGATTTTCTTGTAGAAGAAATAAAAAAAAGAGAATTGTCTGTGAATAGAGATTCAATGATTCTTGTTGGAAATTATTTAAGAGAAAAAAATTCTCCAAGTTATATTGCCGAAAAACTTTATGAAAGAGCTAAGAATAATGGAGGAGATGCGATAATAGAAAGTCTTAGGGCAGTTGGGGAAGTTGAAACTCTAAAAAATAAAGGAAATTTTTATCTTTTTAGCGTTGACGCTCCAATTGAAGTTAGATATAAAAGATCTCAATCAAGAAATTTATCTGAATCTGATTTAGTGAGCTTTGAAAAATTTGTTTCTCAAGAGGAAAAAGAAATGGAAAATGATGACCCCTCTAAACAAAATATTTCTGCATGTATGCAAATTTCTGATTTCCACTTTGTTAATGATGAAGCAATTGAAGAATTGTATAAACAAGTTCAAGAAACTCTAAATGAAATTCAAATCTCTTCTTCAAAAATAAAAAAAGTTTCTTGGGATGACTATTTTATGTCAATTGCTTACCTTGTTGCAGCAAAAAGTAAAGATGAAAGTACCCACATTGGAGCGGTTATTGTTGGAAAAAATAATGAAATTAAATCTACTGGGTATAACAGTTTTGTTAGAGGATTAAAAGATGACGTTGCTGAAAGGCAAGAAAAACCTGAAAAATATTTTTGGTTTGAACATGGAGAAAGGAATGCAATTTATAATGCAACTCTTGCTGGACTTTCTTTGAGTGGATGTAAAATTTATACTAATGGAGTTCCATGTATGGATTGTGCAAGGGGAATAATTCAAGCAGGAATAACTGAAATAATTGTTGACAAAAAGTGGGATGACAAAAACCCAGAGATGTGGAGAGAACAAGCAAAAAGAAGTATTGAAATGTTTGAAGAAGTTGGAGTTAAATTGAGATACTGGGATGGAGAAATTTTACCTATTCAAAAATATAGAAGAGGAGAATTTATTTAATTTTTATAAAATAAAAGAAATTTTTTCTGCCATTTTTCTGTTTATTGCTTCTTCAGAATCATAAATGTTAAACCTTTCAAAATTTGGCATTTTTCCACCATGCATTTTTGTTCCCTCTAAATATAAGTTTTCAATCCAATTTGTTGCATATCTTTTGTTAACTAAAACTTGATAAGAAGAATTTTTTTCATGGTTATCTAATTTACGTCCTTTGCTTCTTTTTTCTTTTAATTCTAAATAATCTTTTTGTGTCCAATCTTTTGGACCAGAAACAATAAACAAATCAGTTGGAGAATTTCCAAATGCAAATTTGTGACCAGGGAGGCTAAGGTAATCTTTAGGTAAAATTCCTTTTGAAAGATTTTCTTTGTCATAAATTTGGTAACAAGCAGACTCTTCACTTCTACTTCTAACAATTATTTTATTTTTTTCTCTAAAAATTTTCCTAAACCTCAAAAACTCATCAATACGATATACTGAATGTGTAACTGCAGCAGAATAAGGATCCATTTTTTCTCCATAATCTGAACGATTTTGTTCAATTGCCCTATTAACTTGTCCAGCTCCCCTTTTTGTTGGTTCTTCCATAATCCAAACATCAGCTGAATCTGGATTGAGGTAAGTTGAAATATCATTTTTAACGGAAGATGCAACAGCTAAATCTCCTTCTCTTCTTCCCCCAGACATTAAATAATAAGCTTCAAGTAAAAAATCTTTTTTTCTTTCTTCAGAAAGATCTGAAAGATGGGTCAAATTTTCATTAAATTTTTTGAAAGGTTCTGTATGAAAAAGAGCTTCAATTTCTGTTCCCCTAATATCTCTTACTTTCATTCCATTTACTTTAAAAAAATTAATAAGATATTTAATTTGGGTGCTAGTTCCACTCATATCTGGACCACAAACAACTAAATCTAAAAATTTTCCTCTTTGCATTTTAATAAAATCTCTTTTTAATTTTTAAAATAATCTCTCTTTTATTATATACATTGAGTTGTATTTTTGATAAGGTTTGCTGACAACTTAAGCTGCCATGTTTGCTTTAGAATCCCATTTAAGGGGGTTATATCCATCTATCTTTATTATTTCTAATGGAGACATATTAATTGATTCTAAAAGAGGAACATTTTTTTCTATTGTTAATTTAGGATAACCTAGGGGTTCCTTAGAAATTTGATTTAAAACAAAAGGAATATGGTCTTTTCTTTCATTTCCTTCTGACTCTTCTGGAACTTGTTTAAGATACCACTCTCTTAATTCTAAATATCCTTCTCTTTCATCTATTTTTTTAAATTTATTCTGAAAATTTTCAACATTTTTGGGATTCATCCAAAAGTTAGACCTTGGTTGAACTCCAACATAAATATGAGTATTAATTGGAGTATGAATAAAAAATCTTGGAATATATCCAGTTTCATTCGCAACTAAATGTAATAGTGCAGAATCTTGTGCAAGGTTAAAAGGTATTCCTAAAAAAGAATCATTACTTCTTTGAACCATATGTAAATCCAGATGTTTTCCAAAAACACTAAATTGGTGCCAAAATGGACAAGGTCCTAAAGCCATTTCTGGTAAGTCTCCTACATTCCATGCAGATAAAGCATGATATCTTGAACCCGGTCTTTCTTTTATACTCTTTAACATTTTTGTTAATTGGTCAGTTTCTTCTCCCTTAGAATTTTTCCAATGTCTCCACTGATATCCATAAACTGGACCTAAATCTCCTGCTTTTTTATAAAATTCAGAATCTTCTTTTATTTTTTCAGAATAGTTTTTGAATTCTTCATTCCATTGTTGAGAATGTTTTGGAATTTTTTCATTTAAGTTGTTTGTTTTTAGATATCTATCAAACGCATTTGCAGTCCAGATATTAACATTTTTATCCACCAAACTTTTAACATTTCTTTCTCCCCTAAGTTTCCAAAAAAGTTCTTCGAAAGGAAGTCTTGGAGGAACATTTTTTGTGGTAACCAATGGAAAACCTTCTCTTAAATCATAAGTGCTTTGAAATCCTGAAATTCCTAGGATATATTCTTCGGTTCTTGGTTCATAACCAAAATCTCCTCTTTTGAGAATTTCTTTTAAAAGTGTGTGATACGCCTCCATTCTTATCAAAAGACTTGCACTGTTTATATAATTTATTAACAATTTTTAGAGATAAAATTTTATAAATTAGGGAAAATTTGTTTCTAAATGGATTTAACATTAATAGCTGCACTTTCTGATAATAATGTTATAGGAATAGATAACAAAATTCCTTGGAGAATTAAGGAGGATATGGTTAGGTTTAAAGAATTAACAATAAATCATCCTGTAATTATGGGAAGAAAGACTTATGAATCAATTCCTGAAAAATATAGACCTTTACCTGAAAGAAAAAATATTATCCTTTCAAAAAAACTTGAACTTAAAGAAGGAATTTATATTGCAAGAAACATTCATGAAGCAATATCTCTTACAAACGAAAAATCTTCCTATATTATGGGGGGAGAAGAGATATACAATCTATTTTTGCCTCTTGTTAACAAAATGGAACTGACAAAAATTTATAAAAATTTTGAGGGGAATGCATTTTTTCCTGAAATTAATTGGGAAGAATGGAATTTAACCAAAGAAGAAAAGAAAGAAACTGAAAAAGGAACTCTGTTTTCATTTTTAACTTATCAAAGAAAAAAATAAATTCTTGGAAGGATATAAAAAAGATTACTTTTTCCAAATATAAAATTTTATAAATTAATTTTCCTTATAAAAAAAATGACAGGAAATGATATTGTTCCAGAATTGACAAATGGTGAATTTGAAACTTTTTCAAAAGAAGGAACTATCTTTTTAGATTTTTTTGCAGAATGGTGTATGCCTTGCACTATGATGGACCCAATAATTGATGAATTGAGTGAAGAATTTAAAGAAAAAATAAAATTTGGAAAAATAAATGTTGATGAAAATACTAAAATTGCTCAAAAATTTGAAGTATGCTCAATTCCTACCTTTCTTTTAATTCGTGATTCGAAAGTTCTTGAAAGATTTTCTGGAGCAACTAATCAAGAAGAACTAAGAGAAGTTTTGAAAAAACATTTGTAATTTCTCCCAAGAAACTTTTATAAACTAATTTCTTATAAAAATACTAGATGGCTCCGTAGCTCAGCCTGGTCAGAGCACTGGACTTTTAATCCAGGTGTCGAGGGTTCGAATCCCTTCGGGGCCATTTTTGATAATCCAAAAAAATTAAAAGAAATTTTAAAAAAACCCAAAAAAAATCCTTCACCCAAAGGTTTTTAAACCATTTTTTAGTATCCTTTATTATAGCACCTTCCCCATAAGTTACTCTTTAGGGGCAATTGTGTAATATTATAAATCCCCGATGACAAAAAGATGCATATTCTACAACCCAAACACATAAAACTTAATGAAAAAGAAATTGAAGAGGTCTTGACCCAATTAAATATCTCAAAAAGTCAACTTCCAAAAATTTTGTCAAGTGATGTTGCTCTTTCAGAAGAATGTGAAATAGGGGATGTAATCAAAATTGAAAGAAAAGAAGAGTCAGAATTAAATTCTTATTATCGGGTTGTTGTATAAAATGGTTGCGGAAAAAAATCATCTAGTTGTAAAAAAATATTTAGAGGGACATTCACTTGTAGAGTCAAACATTATTTCTTATAATGAATTTATTGGTCATAGAATGCAAGAAATTGTTGATGACATTTCTGGTTCAATAGATCAAGATGAAGAAGAATTTAAAATTCAATTAGGAAAAGTAGAAGTGGGTAAACCGGCTGTAATAGAAGCTGATGGGAGTGCTTCAAAAATAATGCCTTATGAAGCAAGACTTAGAAATTTAACTTACGCTGCACCAATAACTCTTGAATTAACTGTAAAAAAAGATGGACAAGTAGATTCTGAATTAGTTGAAATTGGAAAAATCCCTGTAATGGTTAAAAGTAATGCTTGTAACACTCAAGTTTTAGATAAAAAGGGTTTAATTGAAAATTATCATGACCCCTTAGACCCTGGAGGATACTTTATTATTAAAGGAAATGAAAGAGTAATGGTTATGGCTGAAGACCTTGCTGAAAATCAACCTTTTATTGAAGAAAATAATAAAGGTCAATTAATTTTGAAACTCTTTAGTCTTAAAGGAACCTATAGAATTCCAACAACAATTAAAGAAAGTAAGGAAGGAATTTTTGAAACTTCATTTTCAAGATTCAAAGATGTTCCGACAGTAATTTTGTTAAAATCACTTGGATTAACTAAAGAATCAGATATTTCTAAATTTATAGGAAAAGAAACTGACAGTGTAATTGTTAACCTTTACGAATTTGCCAACCTTGCAACTGAAGAAGATGCAATGATGTATATTGCAGAAAAAACTAATTTACAAGGAACAAAGAAAGAAATTTTAGATAGGGTTAAACAAAGAATTGATTCTTATTTATTTCCCCACATTGGACAAGACAAAAATTCTCGAATGAAAAAAGCAGTTACAATTTGTAAATTAATTAAACAATTTTTACTTGCAAAGGAGAATCCTGAACTTCATACTGATAAAGACCATTATGCAAATAAAAGAGTTAGACTTTCAGGTGACTTGTTAACTACACTTTTCAAAGTTAACCTTGGAATTTTAATTAGAGATTTACAGTATTCCCTTCAAAAATCTTCAAAAAGAAAGAAATTTTTCTCAATAAAAGTTTTAGCAAAATCAACTTTATTTAGTCATAGAGTTGAATCAGCAATTGCAACAGGTTCATGGACTGGAGAAAGAAGTGGAGTTACTCAAAATATGGATAAGACAAACTACCTTGCAACAATTTCACAATTGCAAAGAGTTTCGAGTATGCTTGAAAGTGGACAAGAAAACTTTAAAGCAAGAACTCTTCATCCCACACATTTTGGAAGATTTTGTCCAATTGAAACTCCTGAAGGAACTGAAATTGGATTAAGAAAAAATTTAGCTTTAATGAGTAAAGTTGCAACAAGGGTAGATTTAGATGAAGATAGATTTATGAAATATTTAGAAAAATCTGGATTGGATAAAGAGAGGGTAGATGGAATGGAAGTTTTCTTTAATGGAAATTATATTGGGAATGTTGAAAATGGGAAGGACTTTGCAAATTTAATAAAAGAAAAAAGAAGAGCAGGAGAACTTCCGGTTGAATTGAGCCTTCATGAAAAAATTGGACTTCAATCAATTTCTATTTCAACTGAACCTGGAAGAGTTTTAAGGCCATTAGTGATTGTTGAAAATGGAGTTTCTAAATTAAAAGATGAACATTTAATTCAATTAGAACAGGGGAATATGACTTGGGTTGACCTTGTTAAAATGGGAATAGTTGAGTACCTTGACGCCTCCGAAGAAGAAGGAGCTTTGGTTTCTATTAATAACCAAGAAATTACTTCTGACCACACTCATGTTGAAGTTGACTCTATCTCATTCTTAGGGGCTGTAACGAGTTTAGTTCCATATGGTAACCATGATCAGTCATCGAGGTTGAACAGAGGTTCAAAGACCCAGAAACAGGCTCTTGGGCTTTATGCTGCTAATTATTTATGTAGACTTGATACTGATGTTTCAATTTTACAATATCCTCAAAAACCTCTTGTTAGAAGTTTTGTATATGATACCTTAAACACTTACCCTGCAGGACAAAATTTGACTGTTGCAATCATGACTTATGAAGGATATAATATGGAAGATGCCCTTATCTTAAACAAAGGAAGTCTTGACCGTGGAGTTGGAAGAAGTTTTTACTTTAGACCATATTCTGCAATAGAAATGAATTATGCTGGAGGATTAAAAGATGAAATTACAATTCCAGATAAAGATATCTCCGGTTACAAAATGGAATCACTTTACAAATCTCTAGAAGATGATGGAATTATTTATCCTGAATCAGAGATACATGAAGGAGAAGTTTTAATTGGAAAAACTTCACCTCCTAAATTTTTAAGTGAAGCAAGAGAAATTTCAGTTAGAACAAAAAAAGAATCAAGTGTGACACTTAGGCAAGAAGAAAAGGGAGTTGTTGAATCAGTATTTGTGACAATTGATGATGAAGGAAATAAAATTGTTCAAGTTAAAACAAGAGATTTGAGGATTCCTGAATTGGGAGATAAATTTGCAACTGCACACGGACAGAAAGGAGTTATTGGTGCAATTGTCGACGAAGAAGATATTCCTTTTACAAATTCTGGGGTGAGACCCGACATAATGTTTAATCCTCATGGATTACCAAGTCGTATGACTGTTGGATATTTACTTGAACTTTTAGCAGGAAAAACTGCTTCACTTAGAGGAAAAGTAGTTGATGGAACTTCTTTCTCCGGTGAAACTAAAAAAGATTTGGAAGAGCAACTTAAAAATCTTGGATTTAGGTATGACGGAAAAGAAACTATGAGAAGTGGAGTTACAGGAAAAAAACTTATTTCAAAGATTTTTATTGGAAATTTATATTATTTGAAACTTAAGTATATGGTAGCAAATAAACTTCATGGAAGAGCATCTGGAAAGATTGCACTTCTTACAAGGCAACCAATCGAAGGAAGAAGTCGTGGAGGAGCACTTAGACTTGGGGAAATGGAACAACAAGCACTTGTTGCTCATGGAGCATCACTTCTATTAAAAGAAAGGTATGATTCAGATAAAGTTGTTTTACCAATTTGTTCTAAATGTGGTTCAATAGGACTTGAAGACAAAATAAGAAATAAAACATCTTGTCCTGAATGCCACTCAGAAGAAATTGAACCAATTGAAGTTTCATATGCTTTCAAACTTTTAGTTGAAGAACTTCAAGGACTTCACGTAAATACTAAATTTGATTTAAAAAATAAATACGAATAAAAATGGGAAAAAATATTGAAAAATTAGCAGAATATGGAGAATTTGTATTAGAACAAAGTTTAGTTTCGAGCTTAAAAAAAATTCAATTAAATTTGAGAGATTTATCTGAAGTTAAGGAAGATATTAACTTAAAAGAAGCCTATACTAAAAATTTGAAATTAAATGTAACAGAACATCAAAACAATGTTGAATATTTTAAAAAAGAATATGGTCTGAACTTTCCTGAATTGAATGAAAAATATAAAAAATTATTACCAGAGATTATTAAATATTCTGAATCAAAAATAGGAAAGGAAAATTTAGGAAAAATACTCAAAGAAGGATTCAAAATCATAAGTGAAGATAAAAAATTAGTTGAGGAATTAAGAAAATGAAAAAACAATCAGAAAGTGATTATGAAAAGATGATAAACCTCCCTTTCAATAGTGATGGTTATAATCCAAGTAATTATGAGAGAAAAATTGAAAATAAAAAATTGAGTATTGAAGAAGTTCAAAAAGATTTTATTAAAATGCCTAACATTGAGGAAATTCAAAGTAAATTTATAAAATTAAAAAAATGAAAAAAACAGTAAGCAAAAAAATTGGAGAAATAAAGTTTTCATTACTTAGCCCTGAGCAAATAAAAAAGATTTCAGTAGCTAAAATTGTAACTCCTGAACTTTATGACATCGATGGTTATCCTGTTGATGGAGGTTTGATGGATTTGCGTCTTGGAGCAATTGATCCTGGAGTGAGATGTCGAACTTGCGGAGGAAAAATTAAGGAATGTTTGGGACATCCTGGAAGTATTGACCTCGCAAAACCAATTATGCATTTAAAATATATTTCTGTAATTGAACTTGGACTTAGATCATTTTGTCAAGAGTGTGGAAAACTTATGCTTGATGAAAAAGATTTGAAAAAATATTCTCCAAGTGAAAGAGCAAAAAAAGCAAAAGACAATAAAAAGTGTCCTCACTGTCAAGCAACTCAGGAAAAAGTAAAACTCGAAAAACCAACAAGCTTTTACAAAGGAAAAACAAGACTTTTCCCAACTGAAATAAGAGAAAGTTTAGTTAAAATTCCAGATGAAGAACTTAAAAAAATTGGTGTTAACCCAAGAACATGTAGAATAGAATGGGCAATTTTAAATTCTTTAATTGTTCCGCCTGTTACAGTTAGACCAAGTATTATTTTAGAGTCTGGAGAAAGAAGTGAAGATGATTTAACTCATAAATTGTCAGATATCATAAGGGCTAATCAAAGACTTTGGGAAAACCTTAATGCTGGAGCTCCAGAAGTTATAATTGAAGACCTTTGGGATTTACTTCAATATCATATTACAACTTTCTTTGACAATACTGTTGCTAGAGTTCCTCCAGCAAGACATAGAAGTGGTCAACCTTTGAAAACAATTACTGAAAGGATAAAAGGTAAAGAAGGAAGAATTAGAAAAAACATCGCCGGAAAAAGAGTAAACTATTCTGGTAGAACTGTGATTAGTCCTGACCCTAATATTAGAATAAATGAAGTTGGAATTCCTTTTGAAATTGCAAGAGTTGTTACAGTTTCAGAAACAGTTAATGATTTGAATAAAGAAAAACTTTCTAAACTTATTAAAAATGGTGAAGTTTGGCCAGGAGCAAACTATATTATTAGGCCTGATGGAAGAAAGAAAAAAATAACTGCTGAACTTCAAGAAGAGATTATTGAAGAACTTAAACCTGGATATAAAGTTGAAAGACATTTACAGGATGGAGATGTTGTTTTGTTTAACCGTCATCCTTCACTTCATAGAGCAAGTTTAATGGCACACTTTGTGAGAGTTCTTCCAGGAAGAACTTTTAGAGTCCACCCCGCTGCAGCAAATCCTTATAATGCCGACTTTGACGGTGATGAGATGAATATTCACTCTCCACAAAATGAAGAAGCGAGAGCTGAATCAAAAATATTACTTGATGTTAAACAAAATTTAATTTCACCAAAGAATAATACTAATTTAATTGGATGTATTGTTGACGCAGTTACAGGAAATTACCTTCTTGGTCAAAAAGAATTTACACGTGAAGAAGCAAATCAACTTTTATATAAATCGGGAATTGAATTAGATATTTCGACAAAGATGATTAGTGGAAAAGATGTTTTCTCTTCAGTAATTCCTGATGTAGATTTTTCAAACTCCTCAATTGAAATTAAAAAAGGAAAAGTCCTTAAGGGAGATATTGATAAAAGTACTTTTGGTGACGAAGGTGGAGAACTTGTAAAAATAATTGATCAAAAGTATGGAAGAAATGAAGCATTTGATTCTATTAGAAGAGCATTTAACCTTGGTAAAAATTATTTGTCGGAAAGAGGAATCACTGCATCTGTTGAAGACTTTGATTTAGATGAAGACACAATTGCAGAGAGTGAAAAAATAATTAAATCAACTGAGAAAAAAGCTGATGAAATTATTCAATCTTATCGAGATGAAACAATCGAACTTATTCCGGGAAAATCAGCAGAAGAATCTCGTGAAATACATTTACTTAAAGTTTTAAATGAAGTTAGAACAAAAATTGGTGCAATGGTAAAAGAAAGATTCCCCAACACTAATCCAGTTAGTTATATGATAAAATCTGGTGGTGGAGGAAATATTCTTAACATTACTCAGATGGCTTCATGTGTTGGTCAACAGGCCTTTGCTGGAGGAAGAATTGATATTGGTTACACTGAAAGAACACTTTCATTTTTCAAAAAAGGAGATTTGAGTCCAAAAGCAAGAGGATTTATTCGAAGTGCATTTATTAAAGGACTTAGACCTGATGAATTTTTCTTCCAAGCAATTACTGGTCGTGATTCACTGATGGATACTGCACTTAGAACTCCAAAATCAGGTTATTTATATAGACGTCTTGCTAATGCACTTCAAGATATGAGGGTTGAATATGATGGAACAATTAGAGATTCAGGAAACAATATAATCCAATTCAAATATGGTCTTGATGGATATGATGTTTCAAAAATTCACTTAAAAGAAAAAATCTCGTCGGGAGAAGCAGTTGGACTCGTGACTGCACAGTCATTTGGTGAAGCTTCAACACAGATGGTTTTGAATACTTTCCATATGGCAGGTGTAGCTGAAATGCAGGTTACAACTGGACTTCCAAGAATTATTGAAATTTTTGACGCAAGAAAGAAACCTTCTTCACCAAAAATGGAAATTCACTTAGAAAGCGAGTTTAATAATGAAGAAAGTGCTAAAGAGTTTGCAGAACAAATTAAAGAAGTAAACCTAAAGGGAATTTCTTCAGAAATTAATTTAGATTTTAGTTCAAAAACAATTTCAATTAATTTAGATAAAAATGAACTTAAGAAAACACATACAACTTTAAACAAAGTTGTTGAAAAGCTTAATGAACTTGGGTTTAACGTCGAGAACAAAGGAAATTCCATTGTTTTAAATGCATCAGAATATGGATTTAAAGAAATTTATCAACTTAAAGAAAAATTGAAAAAATCAATTATTTCGGGTGTTAAAGGTGTTGAACAAATATTGATTGTGAAAAGAGGAAGAGACTTTATTGTTATGACTCTTGGAACAAACTTGAAAGAAATGATAAAATTAAAAGAAGTTGATAAAAAGAAAATAATCTCTAATGACTTGCATGAAGTTGCAGTTGTATTTGGAATTGAAGCTGCAAGACAATTAATTATTAATGAAATTAAAGAAGTTCTTGATTCACAGGGACTTGATATTAATATTAAACACTTGGAGCTTGTTGCTGATGCTATGACTAATAATGGTGAAGTTAAAGGAGTTACAAGGATGGGAATTATTGCTCAGAAAGCATCTATTTTAGCAAGAGCAACTTTTGAAACTCCAGTTAGACAGTTTGTAAATGCAATTGTTAAAGGTTCAACAGATAAATTAGAAAGTGTAATTGAGAACATTATTTTAAACCAACCTGTTCCAGTTGGGACAGGATTACCTGGATTGGTTGTAAATGTTATTGGTCCCTTAACTAAAGAAGAAAAACTTAAGAAAACTGCCGACTCAAAAATTGTTGAAAAAACAAATAAATAAAAATAATGATTAAAGATTTCTCTCTTAAGACAATTACTGACGAATAAAATGAATATTTTAAAAATGACAAATAACAATTTTTATAAAGCAAATAGATATATGAGGATTGTAACATGGTAAATACAATTGATATGCAGGGGTTAAGATATCTAAGTTTATTTAGAAAAATAACTAAACTTGAAACCAGATATTGTTTTTTATATAATGAAATTTTAATGTTTTGTGTTCATAAGCATGACATTCCCCAAGCACTTGGAAGAAATGGAGAAAATCTAAAGAAGATGTCTGACATTTTAAAAAGAAGGGTTAGAATAATTCAAATTCCAAAAGGAATAGAAACTGCTAAACAATTTATTCAAGCTGTAATTGCTCCAGTTACTTTTAAAGAAATTGAAATTACCCCAAATGAATTAATAGTTAATGCTGGTAGCGAAAACAAGGCTGCGCTTCTAGGTAGAAACAAAAGAAGATTGAATGAAATGAAGACTATTGTTAAAGATTTTTTTAGAGTTGAATATAAGGTAATTTAATTTGAAACTCTTTTTTAAAATTCATCACAAGCTTTTTAAACTAATTTTCTTAAGGATATTCATATAAAATGGGATTAAAAAGTGCATTTAAAAAATTAAAAGATAGAAAGAAATTTAGGTGGAAAGACCGGGCTTACAAAGTTCATACTCTCGACCTTTATTCTAAATCTGATCCCCTTGGTGGAGCAAATCAAGCTAAAGGAATTGTTCTCTCTAAATTTCAAAAAGAAGCAAGACAGCCTAACTCTGCCATGAGAAAGTGTTGCAGAGTTCAGTTAACAAAAAATGGAAAAGTTGTTGGAGCTTTTATTCCTGGAAACTTAGCTCAAAAATTTATTGATGAACATGATGAAGTAATGATTGAAAGAATTGGTGGAAAACAAGGACGTGCTAAAGGAGACATTGCAGGAATCAGATATAAAGTAATTAAAGTAAATGATCAACCTCTTCACAGATTGTGGATGGGTAAGATACAGAAGGGTAGAAGATAAAATGGAAGAAAAAATAACTGAAAAAAAAGAAATTAATTTTAAAATTTTTGATATGTGGGACATTTCGGAAGTTCAAATTGTTGACCTGGGACTTAAGAACGCAATTAATTTAAAACCATTACTTGCACTTAAAACTCACGGAAGAAATGTTGTTAAACATGGCCAAACTAAAGTTAACATTGTTGAAAGACTAATGAATAAACTTTCTCTTACTGGACATAGAAATAAAAAACACAGACTTGAAGTTGGACATTCTACTGGAAAATATTCTAAAAATATGAATATGGTTATTGAAGCATTCAAAGTTATTGAAAAGAAAACTGGTAAAAACCCTGTTGAAGTTTTAGTTAGATCAATTGAAAAAGCTAGTCCTAGAGATGAAACAACAATAATTGAATATGGTGGAGCAAGGTATCCCCAAGCTGTTGACGTTTCACCGATAAGACGTGTTAACTTAGCATTAAAAAATATGGTTCACGGGGCAAGTGATAAAGCTTTTGGAAAAAAGAAAAAGTTAAGTCAAACATTAGCTGAAGAAATAATTATGGCTTATGAAGAAAATGGTGAAAGCGTTGCAATGAGAAAAAAGAAAGAAGCTGAAGCTCAAGCTGATTCTGCTAGATAAAATCTATTTTGCATCTTAATAATTGTTATAAAGAAATGATTTCTAGATAATTTATGGTTAATTTGATTACTTTGGCATTTTTATTACTCTTTAATTCTCAAGATGGAAATTTTGTAAAACAAGGAGATACATTTTACAAAGATAAAAATGAGAAATTTCTTCTAGAAGATTTTAAATTAAATAAATATAGGATTCAGTCTGCATATGACCTTAATTTTAATGGAAAAATAGACCATATTGCCTATTATGGATTAGAAAAAGGAATTGTTTCTAAAACAGCCTCGGGAATTGTAAAATTAAAAAGCGAGATTAATTTTGATGATTTTTTGGAAAAAGAAAGGAATATTGAATTAAATAAAGAATATCTTTTGATAGATTCAGATGGAAATGGAACACTTGAGACAAGAAGTGATTTTTAAATAATAATTTTTCTTCTTAATTTTTTAATAAAAAAACCTTCGGAAATTGAAGACTATTATGAAAGGTTAGGAATTTCTAGAGATACATCTCCTGATGAAATAAAAAAAGCTTATAGAAAATTGGCAATTAAGTATCATCCAGATAAAAATCTAGGTAATGAAGAAAAAAGCAAATTGGAATTCATTGCAATTGGAGAAGCTTATGAAAAATGTACTCAACATGGAGAAGGACCTTTGGATAAAAAAGGATATGAGTATTATTAGGAAATATTTAGGGAAAATTTTGAAATGTATAGGGAACTCTCAGAAAAAATGAATAAAGATGAAGACCCTATCTTAAAAGAATGGGGAAGACTTCTTGATTATTATTTAAAAAAATTATTTTGTTAAATTAATTATTAATTAAAAGAACTTAAACCTTAAATTCATAATTAAATTTTTTGTGATAATCAATAACTTCCTTAGTAATTGGGTTTGGATGTCTTCCACTCCATCTTTCTTCTCCAATCCTTCTAAAAAGAGTATAAATTTCTAAATCATTAAGGTAATTATAAGAAGAAAGAGAGGGATATTTTGTTTCCCTATTTAATCTTGCAAAATGGGTTTCATGAATTAATCCTTTTGAAATAAATAAGTTAAGAAAATGGTTATATGCCATTTCAGAATATCTTTTTAAAATTGGATTAATTGCCTTTGAGATTTCATTCCTTTTGTTATAATTCATAACTGGACCTTTAAATAAATCATAAATTTTTTTACCGTATTTTTTAATGATTAAATTTCTCTGGGCTTCTTGTCAAAAATCATTTTTCACATTTCCAAACATAATTAACCCGTCATCCATATCTGCATTTTCAGAGAAATTAAGATAAGCGAAAATTTCTCTTTTACTTTTTAACCCAATTCTTTCTCCCACTTTCTTTATTAAACTTTTTTTAATCTTCATTCTTTAAAAAAATTAAAAGAGTTTTTAATAATTATTGTACTTGCAATTTAAGAAAAGTTTTATAAACTAATTTTTATAAGGCTAAATATGGTAGAAAAAGAAACAAGCTTAGAGAAGATTCAAAGACTGATTTCAAAGCAAGAAAGTATCAGAAACGTTGCGACTTCTGCACATATTCACCACGGTAAAACTGCTTTTACAGATAATTTACTTGCTGCAGCTGGAATGATGGCTTCGAAAAATGCAGGAGACTTAGAAGATGGGATGGCCACTTGGCAACATTCAGATGAACAAGAGAGACTTATGACTGTTGACGCTGCAAATGTTTCTATGGTTCACAACTACCAAGACCATGAATATTTAATTAATCTAATTGATACCCCTGGACACGTTGATTTTGGGGGAAATGTTACTCGTGCAATGAGGGCAATTGATGGAACTTTTGTTTTGATTTGTGCTGTTGAAGGGATTATGCCTCAAACTGAAACTGTTTTAAGGCAAGCCTTAAAAGAAAGAGTAAAACCTGTTTTATTTATTAATAAAGTTGATAGACTGATTAACGAACTTAAATTTACTCCTGAACAAATGCAAGAGAGGTTTATGAAATTAATTGAAAACTTTAACCACCTAATTGAACAAATTGCAGAAAAAGAATTTGCAGAAAAGTGGAGAGTTAGTGTTAATGATGGAAGTGTTGCTTTTGGTTCGGCTAGGGAAAATTGGGCACTTTCAATGCCTTTTATGCAAAAAAAGAAAATTAGTTTTAAAGATATTTATAATATTTACGATGAAAACATTCCAAAAGAAGAAAGAAAAAAATGGGTTTGGGAAAACGCTGCCTTGTTTGAAGTAGTTTTGGATATGGCAGTAAAACATTTGCCTGATCCACTCGAAGCACAAAAATATAGAATCCCCAAAATTTGGCATGGAGATGAATCCTCTGAATTTGGAAAATCTCTTTTAAGTTGTGATGGCAAAGGAGAACTTGGATTTGTTGTAACAAGAATTGTAATTGACCCCCGTTCAGGAAAAGAAATTTCTGCTGGAAGAATTTATTCTGGAACAATGAGAAGTGGGATGGATGTATATTTTAATAATGCGGGTAAAACGGGAAAAATCCAACAAGTTTTAGTTTATAATGGAATTAAACCAGAACAATTAGAGAGTGTTCCTGCTGGAAATGTTCTTGCAATAAGTGGAATTGATGTTGATGTTGGAGAAACAGTTACTGAAAAAGAACAAACTCCATTTGAAGAAATTAAACACATTTTCCAACCCGTTATTACTAAATCTATTGAAGTAGTCAAAACTCAAGATTTACCAAAATTAATTGAAATTTTAAGAAAAGTTGCAAAAGAAGATCCTTCAATAAAGGTAACTATTAATGAAGAAACAGGAGAATCTTTACTTTCAGGTATGGGAGAACTTCATTTAGAGATTATTGAAAATAGAATTAAAACTGAAAAAGGTTTAGAAGTAAAAACTTCTGCTCCAATTGTTGTTTATAGAGAAAGTGTTTTGAAATCTTCAACTCCTAGTGAAGGAAGAAGTCCAAACAAACACAACAGCTTTTTTATAAAAGTTGAGCCTTTGCCTCAAGATCTTTTTGAATTAATTGAAAAAGGGGACTTGTCAGAAGGAAGGGTTAAGAAAAAGTCTGACCAGGTTACTAAAGCCTTATCTGGAATAGGATGGGGAGCAGACGAAATTAGAAATGTAAAAGATGTTTACAAAGGAAATATGTTATTTGATGAAACACGTGGAGAAGTTCATATCGGTGAAGTAATTGAAATGATTATGGATGCATTTGAGATGGTTATGGACCAAGGTCCACTTTCAAGAGAACCTTGTATGAATTTGAAAGTAACTTTAACTGATATTAAACTTCATGAAGATGCAATCCACCGTGGACCAGCACAAGTTTATCCTGCGGTAAGAGATGCGATAAAAGAAGCTTTCAAGAGTGCAAGCCCTATTCTTCTTGAACCTTTACAAGTTCATATGCTTGAAGTTCCAGAAGCTCTTATGGGTTCAGCTTCAAAATTAGTTGGAAGTAAAAGGGGACAATTACTTGATATGAATCAAGAAGCTGGAACAATGATTTTAGAAGCAAAAATTCCAGTTGCTGAAATGATTGGTTGGGCAAGCGACTTTAGAAGTGCAACTGAAGGTAGAGGAGTTTCATCTCTTAGAGATCAAAGTTTTGAAAGAATGCCCGCTTCACTTCAACCAGATGTTATTAAGTCTATTAGGGACAGAAAGGGACTTTCAGAAAATCAGTAAAAATGAATATAAAAAATTCACCTAAAAAAATAGATTCTTGGATTAAGGCAATAGTTATTATTTATTACATTTACTTTGGAATTTCCATATTAACCTTAATTGAAGGAATCTTGACGGGAAACCTTACACTTATAGCTTTTGGAATAATTTTTGGAATGATTTCTTTTTTTGTCGCAAGAGGATTATCCAAAAAAAAGGAATGGGCTAGAATTACCATCATTATTTTGGCGAGTCTTGAGTTGTTGGGCCATATTTATTCAATACTAAATGGAAATTCTTGGCATTTATTTGGAGTAGCATTGAATGGATTTATTTGGAGCTACCTTTTACTTAATAAAAAGGTTATAAAACAATTTATTTAGAATTTCTTCGAATATAAATTTTTAAACTCGAACTTCTTTAATTTTTGATGTCAATAAAGACTTTTTGGAAGAAATCGGTTGTTAATAAATTATTAATTATAATTCCTTTAGTTTGGGTAGCTCTTGCTATTGTTTTTGGAATTTATGATTTAGAAATCTCAAAATTTCTTTTTAATTCAAATTCTGGAATTGCAAATTTAGTTGAAAATTTTGGAGAAATTCCTGGAATTCTTTTTGGTCTTTTTGCAATTTTTACCCTTGGTACAAACTTAAAAATTAGAAAACTCTCTCACCGTAAACTTTTTTTCTTGGGAGAAATTCTTGGTTTATCATTTCTTTTTATTTATTTAATTAAAATTTTCTTTGATTATTTTAATGTGAATTTTCAATTTATGTCTATATACGGAATCACCCTTGGACTTATTTTTATTTTAATTTCCCTCATCTTTTTTTATTTATTTAATACTAAATGGGACAAATTTTCTAAAGAAAATTATCTCTTTGCTAAAGTAGGAGTTATGACATTTATTATTTCGGGTGTTCTCGTCGAAGCTTTAAAATTTATCTGGGGAAGGGTAAGGTATGAAAATGTTTTAGCAAATGCTGGAAATTTTACCGAATGGTATTTACCCCAAGGAATTACTGGAAACTATTCATTTCCCTCGGGACATGCTTACTTAGGATGGATTTTAATTCCCCTAATCCTAATTTTTATGAATAAAAATAAAATTCAAAAATGGATTATTTTTGGATTAACTATTCTCTTTGGACTTTTTGTTTCTTTTGAAAGGGTAGTTTATGGGGCACATTATGCATCCGATATTTTATTTTCTTCAGGAATTGTGATTGTTACCTTCTTGATTTTATCTAAGAGATTTTTCTTCGAAAAGAATAATTTATCGACGGAAAAAAAGAAAAAAATTAAAAAAAGAAAGTAATCGAAAGATTTATAAATATAAATTTTCATAATCAATTATGGCAAAAGCAAAACCAAGTATGAATGTTGTATTCGTTGGACATGTTGACGCAGGTAAATCAACTTGTGTTGGTAGAATGATGTTTGACGGTGGAGCAGTAACTGAACAAGAAATGAAGAAGCTTAAAGAAGAAGCTGTTAAAAATGGTAAAGCTGGTTTTGAATTCGCTTATGTAATGGATAACATTAAAGAAGAGAGAGAAAGAGGAGTTACAATTGACCTTGCTTATAAAAAATTAGTAACTGATAAGTATGAAATTACAATTATTGATGCACCTGGTCACAGAGACTTTGTAAAAAACATGATTACTGGTGCTTCACAAGCTGATGCTGCTTTCTTAGTTATTGCTGCACCTAGTGGAGTTCAACCTCAAACTACTGAACACTTATGGCTTCTTCGAACAATGGGAGTAAAGAACCTTTGTATTGCAGTTAATAAAATGGATGCGGTTAACTATGATGAAGCAAAATTCAATTCTGTAAAAGAAGATGTTTCGAAATTACTTCAACAAGTTGGAATCAAAGCAGACTCAACAACCTTTGTTGCTTGCTCTGGACTTATGGGAGACAATATTATTAAAAAATCTGATAAAATGGCTTGGTATAAAGGACCAACAATAAGAGAACAAATTGATTTGTTCCCTGCTCCTGAATCACCAACTAATTTACCAATGAGAATGCCTGTTCAGGATGTTTATGAAATTACTGGTATTGGAACTGTTCCTGTTGGAAAAGTTGAAACTGGTATTATGAAAATTGGACAAAAAGTTAAAGTTCTTCCAGGTAGAACTGGTGAAGGAATCCAAGGTGAAATAAAAACTATTGAAGCTCATCACGAAACACTTCCGATAGCAGAAGCTGGAGAAAATGTTGGAGTTAATGTTAGAGGAATTGGAAAAAAGGATATCGCAAGAGGAGATGTTATTTGTGACGCTGCTTTCCCTGTTCCAATTGTTGAAGAGTTCGTTGCACAAATTGCAGTAATCAACCACCCAACAGTTTTAGCTAAAGGATACACTCCTGTATTTCACATTCACACTGCTCAAGTTCCTTGCCAATTTATTGAATTGATTGCACAAATTGATCCAAGAACGGGTGAAACAATAAAGGAAAATCCAGACTTCTTAAAGAATGGAGATGTTGCTAAAGTAAGAATAAAACCCCAAGGAAGACTTGCTATTGAAACTCAAAAAGAAAACCCTTATATGTCAAGGTTCGCCGTAAGAGATGCTGGTGCAACTGTTGCTGCTGGTGTTTGCTTAGAAATTACTAAGAAAAAGTAATTTTTCTGAAATAAAATATTCTTATTAGATTAATTTATACAATTCATTAAATACTCAATATTTGTTGAATCTATCATGAGATAGATTGATAATAAAAAGGGGATGGTGAAATTTTTGAAAAAAATTTGTCAAATGGTCAAAATGCCAAAGATTTATACAAAGTATTATTAAATCAAAGTTACCCAAAAAGTATGATAAATGCGGGGTATAATAAAGCAATGGATAACTTAAATAAAACAAAACAAGCCCAGATGGAATCATTCGCTCCAAAAAAAATGGAAATTGTTACTTTCTCAATTGTTCAAGATAAACCAAGTTTTTTCGATAAAGTTAAAAATAAATTTAGAAAAAATTAGAATTTTTTGAATATAAATTCTTATTTTAATAGTTAATGAGGATTATTAATTATAAAACTACTTTGAATCTCTTACCTCTACTTGGTTAGAAATTTTATTCTCTGATTTTGATAAATAAATTGAATATCCCATCAAAAAAAGATTGTATAAAAGCATTATTACTGGAAAAATTCCCATTCCAATTATAATTACAGAAATTAACAACATTAATCCCCCAAAAACTGAAGTGATAATTGACAAAATAGGTAAGAGATAATATTTTTTACCTAGTTCCTTAATCAAGGAATAAACAAGATAAATTATAGAGAGTAACAAAAAAATAATCTGGAGATAAATAAAAAAATTTGCCCATGGGCCCCATGAAAAAGTTCCACCTCCATCAGTCAAAAGACTTCCCAATTTTAAAATGAAAAGTAGGGAATAAACAAAAACAAAAGTGAGATAATATCCAGTAAATTTATCCTTCATAATATTTTATTTAATATAAAATAGTATATAAGCCTTTTCCAAACACCGAGTCTGGGACAAAACTCCCTAAGAATCACTAAAATTTTGTTTTTTATATTTTTATTATATCTCTTTCTTCTGGTCGGGATAATGCTTTATTATTTTTAAGGAAAATTATAAATTATAACAAAAAGATTTATTTAATTGCAAGATTTTAAAGAGGATGTTAACAATAGTGAAAGAAAATAGTGCTTTCAATTAAAAGTTCTTCTTAAATTAGAGATTATCTCTAGTTTTGTCCTAGAACCCCAAACACCCAAATTTTTAAAAATTGTTTTTATGTAGTCTATTTATGAAAAATCTTATTTCTTTTTTAAAGAAATATAAAGAGGAATTTGTTGAAGGGTATAATGGTCAAAAAGAAATTACTGAAAACATTTTATCTGAATACGGAAGTTATGTGTTCCAAAATAGAGAAAAATTAGTTTATTTTTTTAATTCTTCAGAAAATTCTAAATTTAAAAAGTATGGAATTGAGGCATATAACTTTACCCACACTCCAAAAACATGTGAAACTAATTTTTTTATAGTTAACTATATTCTCTCACATCCGGGAATATTTTAAATATAAATCTTTAAGAATTTTAAACAAGTTTATTTTTTATGGAAAAACTGTCTATTCTAGAAAGTTTGACTGATTGCTACCTTACTTATCTAAAATTGGGAAGTGAAGGATATGCCATAGGATTTAGTAATGAACTCTCTGAAGAAGTAAAAAGTGTTTATTTGTTTGAAAAAGGAAGTTAAAAATTAATTCATTCTGATAAAGATTTTTTATTGTTTAAGTATGAGACTATTAAAAATGAAAAAAGAAATTGAGAACATCTTAAACGAATTAACTGAATCTAAAGAACTTGAAAACTTTGGGATTGATAAGGCGAGTCTTGAAAAAATGATTACTTATGGGAAAAAACTTTTTCCCTTTCCTAAAGATGAAAAGAAAGAAAGAAACCTTGTTACAAAGTGTATGTCAACCGTTTATTTAATTGGAAATAAAAAAGAGGGAAAAATGAATTACCTTGCAACATCTGATTCTGCTTTTGTAAAGTCTGAACTTTATTTTATTCTTACTTTTTTCAATGAACTAGCTCCTGAAGAAATTCTTTCTGAAAATGTTAAAAAAGAATATAACCAATTCTTTTCTGAATTGCAAAAATTAGTTCCAATGAGTATGAACAGGCAACAAGGTTTTGAAGGAGCTTATGAAAGGATTATAGAGATTGCTAAAGATAATTTGTGATTATTTTTTCTGATACTTATTTTTTAAATATCTTGCAATCATGATATTTTCACTTATTGGTTTCATTTCGTCATCAAAAAGTTTTATTTTGACTAGTTGCTCATTAAGAAAATTATCCATTGTAATTGATCTGCTAAAATTTCTTTCTTCCTTAATTCTCCCCATAAAACCCTTTTTTTCAACTCTAAGTTCTAAATTTTTTTCTCCTAAAATATTTTCATTAAATCCGACAATTTTTGGAGGCTCTTTGTATAATTTGGAATATTCTTCCTTTACATCATTTAAGACTTCATCTTCTGAGTTATAAACAAAAAAAGAATATCTATTTGATTTGGGGGTTTTTCCAGAACCGGAATCTCCACCAGATGCCATGTATCCAATTGCTACATCTGTTAAATTCATAAAAATAATTCAAGAATAGACTTTTTAAGGATTATTATAATTCAATAAATCTTTTTAATAAAAATCCTTAAAAAGAGGGGATGATTTCATTTAGTATGAGTTTACTTGACAAAAATATGCATAAACAAGATGTTGAAAAATTTCTTGAAGGAAAGGGAGATTATATTCAAGTTGATCACTTGGAGCGTTATTTGAAACTTATGCCTCCAATTGAAATGAGAAAATTTGCTTATTTGAAACTTGCTCAAATTTATTTGAATAAAGAGATGTATTCAAGTGCTGCTGAAGCTTTTAAGAATGCTGCAGTAAACTCTGTAATTTTCAGGGAAAAACAAGAAAACTTTCTGAATGAAGCAAAAGCTTACGTTTCTGAGGGAAAAATTGATGAAAGTGATAAAGCCCTAAAAAAAGCACTTGATGAAGGAAACAAACAAGAAAAAGAAGCCCTATACTCAGAATTTCTTAAATTTTTCAGAAGTGAAATTGAAAAAAGAGAAAAACAAAACAAACCAGGACATTTAATTAAACTTTATGAAAAATTTTTAAGGCTTAAAGTTGAAGAACCTGAAAAAGAAGAAACAAAGGAAAAATTGCTCAAAGTTTATGATAAACTTGGAAAAGTTAAAGAAGCTCGGATTTTAAGGGAAACTGGAAAGGCCTAAGAAAAATTAAATCCTAATTTTAATTTTTCTTCTAATTCTACGGAACTTTTTTCTGGAGCAATTGGCCCTTGAAGATCATAATCCACAACCGATATTTCTGCATCTTTTGGGGAATAGATTACCATCAAATCATAAATTCTATCTCCATCTTTAAGGGGTTTTTTTTCTTGTAACTTTAAAAAAGAATAGTCATAATCAAATACAAAAGAGTTACTTAAATCAGACATTCTTCCTTTCAAAATTTCAAGTTCATGATAAATTAATGATGGCTTGAAACTTATTACCACAGAACCGTAGAGAAATACTCCTGGGGGCAAAAGAGTTTTAGTTGATTTAATCTCATCTAAATTCTCCAAAAAATCATTAATTGTTTTTGCAAAGTAATAACTTGGTAAAAAGGGACTTTTCCATGCTCCCATGGTATTTTTTAAATAATCTTTTAGGTTTATCATTAAAAAGGGCCGGATATGGATTTTATAAATATTTCTTAAAAATCCGTTTTGGACCATAAAAACCTTTAAAAACCAAATTACCCATAGATTTCTATTAGAAAAATATCTTAAGTTAAGATTATTATTCACTTTCACGCTCACATTCAATCAAAATAGTAAGTTTTGATAAATTGGTAGTTCGTAGATATTTTTCTAGAAAGTCCTTAAGGACTTTATTAATTAAATAGGAGAAAAAAATAAAATGGCAAAAGTAAATCATAGATTTTCATTATCCATTTTTGAGAAATCAAAATGGCTAAAGTAAGTCCAGTATCCATTAAATATATGATTCATGCTAGTTTGAACGCTGAAGGTGCTCTTGAAAAGCCAGACGTAATTGGAGCGCTATTTGGTCAAACAGAAGGACTTTTAGGTGCTGACCTTGAAATGAGGGAACTTCAAAAAGAAGGAAAAATTGGAAGAATTGAAGTAGAACTTGAAAGGCAAGACAAAAGAACACTTGGAACAATTAAAATTCCAACAGCGCTTGATCAGTCTGAAACAACTTTAATTGCTGCCGCACTTGAAACAATTGAAAGAGTAGGACCATGTGACGCGCAAATTGAAATTGAAAGAATAGAAGATGTGCGTGGAAACAAAAGAGATTACATTATTGAAAGAGCTAAAAAGCTTATGATGGGAATTGAAGGTTCAACAGATTCTAGAGACATTTCAAACCAGATTAAGGATTCTACAAAAATTGCAGGCATAAAAGATTACGGAAAAAGTAAGCTTGCAAGTGGTGGAGACTTAGATGGAAATGAGATAATTATTGTTGAAGGAAGAGCAGACGTAGTTAATTTAGTTCGGGCAGGTATAAATAATGTTATTGGAATGAATGGAACAAAACTTCCTCCAGAAATCAAAGAACTTGGTGAAACAAAAGAAATTACCTTGTTTGTTGATGGAGATAGAGGAGGAAAATTGATTGCACAAAATGTTTGTGGAAATGCTAATATTAAATATATTGCAGTTGCACCGGACGGAAAAGAAGTTGAGGAATTAACTTCTAAAGAAATTTTAATGAATTTGAGAAAAAGGGTTCCTGCAAAGGAATTCCTTTCTCGTTTTTTAGATAAAAATTCTTCTTACACTCCTTATGAAAAAAAGGGAGCAGAAGAAGAAAAAGAAATTGAAATTGAAAAAATTGAATTTGGAGACACTGAAAAAAAGAAACTAAAAAATCTTTCTGAAGATTTGAAGGGAAGTGACAAAGCAGTTTTTCTTGATAAAAATTTAAAAGAAATAAAGACGGTTTCAGCAAGAGCTGTTTCTGGAAGTCTTAAAAGAACTAAAGGAGTTGTAGGAATTGTTATTGATGGTACTGCAACAAATTCAATTATAACTTCAGCTGAAGATAAAAATGTTCAAGTAATTGTAGCTAAAAACTTTCAAAGCACAGATACTAAGATTAAGTTATTGAGTTATTAGATATTTTTTGCTTACTTTTTTCTAAAAAAGAAAATTGGGGTTCCGTCTTAATCTTTAAAAAAATCTTTTCTTATTTTTATTTTATCTTTACAAGCTTTCCATAAATGGTTTGAAAGTGAGAGTCCAGATTTCCTTTTTCTGTCTGTAAAATAAGCAAGGATTACATTTATTCCATCTTCAGACAAATCATTAATTATTGGAACAAAGTCTGTATCCGAAGTTAAAACAACTACCTCTGAAATATTTTCTTTCTTTGGAATTCTTGATGAGTCAATTGTTAAAAGAGTATCAACTCCTTTTTGTTGAGAGATGTTGTCTATTTTCTGACATCTTCCTTCTCTGACAACAATTCCAACCTGTTTTAATTTTGCAACAAATTTATCATAACTTGCTTTTCTTTGGTTTTCCTCTTTTGTTGGATTAGAATCTTGATAAGGCGGGGCGGTGTAAAAATAGATTTTCTTGCATTCTAAGTTTTTGGATTTTGCAAGATTCTTTGCAAAAACTTCCATTTTATATTTCAAAGGTTTGCCGTTTCCAAAGAATTTAGAAATAAAAGAAAGATAACCTGCGTCAATAAATACAATTGTTGGTTTCATTATAAAAAAGCATCAGGCAACCTGTAAGAATCACCTGGGATTATGTTAATCTTATCAAAGAAAGAAATCTTATAATGCTTTCGGTTGACTTCTAATTTCTAGAAAATTCATATTTCTTCAAAGATTTTCTCAAATTTGTCAAGTAGAAAATTATTGCCAATGGAGATACTATTGCAATTACAACCACATCAAGGATTTTTGTTAAATTCTTTTTATGGAATTTTATTGACAATACCAAAATGAATAACCAATAAATTCCAATAAACAAATAAAAAATTGATTGAAGAAAAAATTTGGGAGAGCGACAGCGAACCTTTTATCCATTGTTATATGAGGGTGAGCGTAACGCAGTGAAGCGAAAACATTTTTCTGTTTAATCTGCTGTTCCCAGACCCGAAGGGCACGAGCTGAAACCTAAAGGT